>ENA-ORBV01002211-ORBV01002211.1-microbial-mat-metagenome-genome-assembly--contig:-NODE-2211-length-41472-cov-6.686919_pt1 | contig 41472 bp, 33 predicted proteins | sample MGYA00237777_ERZ505514 | MGnify/ENA primary metagenome ERZ505514 (study PRJEB26160, sample SAMN06269048) | microbial mat metagenome | isolation source: Oligotrophic lake microbial mat | place... | reverse complement strand
GTTCCAGACCTCGACACGCTGCCGGTTCTCACTCGCCGGGATGTCGAAGTCGCCATTGACCGCTCGTTGACGAGACTGGGCGTCGAGCAGCTTGACCTGGTGCAGTTCCATTGGTGGGACTACGCCGTGCCTCGCTTCGTCGAGGTTGCTCGCTGGCTTGATGACTGCCGGCGCGCCGGCAAGATCGCCCACCTTGGTGTCACCAACTTCGACACCCCTCGTTTGCGCGACCTGCTTGCTGCGGGCATCCCGGTGGTTTCGAACCAGGTGCAATACTCGGTCTTGGACCGGCGGCCGGCCTTGAGCCCGGCCGGAGCACCTGCCGCGTCGATGGCGGCGCTCTGTGGGCAGGCGGGCATGCAGCTCCTGTGCTACGGCGGACTTGCCGGCGGCTTCCTCTCCACGCGCTACCTCGACCAGCCGCCACCGGCCGAACCGCAGGAGAATCGATCGCTCGTCAAGTACCGGCTGATCATCGACGAGTTTGGTGGTTGGGAGCGATTTCAGATCCTGCTGCGCGCCCTGCGAAGCGTCGCCGACCGCCACGACAGCTCAATCAGTGCAGTCGCCTTGCGCTGGGTGCTGGATCAACCTTCAGTCGCAGGCGTCATCGTTGGTGCGCGTCATGCCGGCCATCTCGATGATCTGCGGCGCGCCGAGGGTCTGAGGCTGGATGCGGATGACGGCGCGGCGATTACCCACGCGCAAGGCGGCGCGCCTGGGCCATCAGGCGAGATCTACGAACTGGAACGTGCGCCTGGCGGCGTTCATGGATCGATTATGCGCTATACCCTCAACGCCGGGCCGGTGTCCGGTAGAGTTGAATGATCGGGAATCATCCATGCACGTAGTCATCGTCGGCGGAGGGGAGGTCGGCTCGGCGCTGGCCCGTGCCCTGGCGGCTGAGCACGAGGTCTTCGTCATCGATCAGGAACCGACCGTCGCGGATCGGTTCACCTCCCTCGATGTTGACTTCATCCTGGGCAGCGGCACCAGCGAAGCGGTGCTGGCGCGGGCCAACATCAAGGAAGCGGATTTCTTCGTCGCCTGCACCGGCCTCGACGAAGTGAACATCGTCGCGTGCGCGATTGCCAACCGCATTTCCAGTCCCGAAACCGTCTGCCTGGTCTCACGCGCCGATTTCCTGGGGTCGTCGACCGACGCCGGGCTGAAGCAGTTCGGCATCAACCGGGTGCTGTGGCCCGAGGCGCAGCTGGCGGTCGACATCGAGCAGGTCGTCACCGCGCCTGGCGCCATCGATGCGGAAGTGTTTGCCGGCGGCGTGGTGCGGCTACTCGAGTACAAACTGGAAGCCTCGTCGCCGCTGGTGGCGGCGCCGGTCGGGAGCCTGCACCTGCCGAAAGGGTCGCTGATTGTCGCGGTCAAGCGCGCGGGCAAGCTGTTTGTGCCGAGGGGCGCCACCCACCTCGCGACCGGCGACAAGGTCATCCTGATGGGGACCCACGAGGCCATGCGCGAAGTCGAGAAGCTGGTGCGTCCCGGTGCCAATCACGGGCGCCAGCGCGTGACCATCATCGGCGGTGGCGATGTCGGCCTGCAGGTGGCCGAGCGCCTCGAGAAAGCCGACAACGTCGATGTCCGCATCGTCGAGCGCGGGGAGGAACGCGGCGCGCTGCTGGCCGCACGGCTCACGCAGACCCTGGTACTCAATGGCGATGGCACCGACCTGGAGTTCCTCGAATCCGAAGATGTCGGGCACAGCGATGTGTTGGTGTGCGTGATCGACAACGACGAGCGCAACCTGCTGGCATCGCTGCTGGGGCGCCAGTTGGGTGTGCCGAAGATCGTCACGCGGGTGAGCCGCCCGGGCAACCTGCGCCTGTTCGAGCGGGTCGGCATCGACGTCGCGCTGTCGGCGCGCGCGGCGGCGGTCGCCTCGATTCTTCATCAGATTTCTGGCGGCACCTCAAGCCTGCTCGCCGTCCTGGAGCACGGCGAAGCGCGGGTGCTGGAGTTGACCGTATCGGCGAGCTTCCAGCCCCGGCAACTGAAGGGCATCGGCACGCCGGAAGATGTGATCGTCGCCGCCATCCTGCGCGGCGATCACGCGATTGTGCCGCGCGGTGACGACCGCATCGATCCCGGGGACCGCATTCTGGTGTTCTGCACGAAGGCCGCGGCCACCCGCGTGCAGGACTACTTCGGCGGCACGGGCAACTAGCGCCGACCCGCATGCGCATTTCCCTGGTCGTTCACGTTTGCGGGCTGATTGTCCGGGTCTTCGGGCTGATGTTCCTGGCGCCGGCCGGGGTCGCCGTGATCTACCGCGAGTACCCGGACGCCCTCGCATTCGTGGTCTCTGGCGCGATCACCACCGCCATTGGTCACGCCATGCGCCGAGCGGGTGGCACCGATGCCGAGCTGGCCATCGAACGCATGCGCCGGGTCGAAGGCCTGGCCATTGTCTCGTTGGCCTGGTTGTTCATTGCCTGGTTCGCGGCGCTGCCGTACCTGTGGGTGGGTCTCGGCCCGATCGATGCGATGTTCGAGTCGATGTCGGGTCTCACCACCACCGGCGCAACCGTCCTTCGCGATTTCTCGCTTTACGGCCAGGGCATCTTCTTCTGGCGATCGATGACGCAGTGGCTGGGCGGCATGGGGGTGATCGCCTTGTTTGTCGCCGTGCTGCCACGGCTGGCGATTGGCGGCCGCGAGATCTTCTTTGCTGAAGCCTCGGGCCCGGACGACGAGAAAGTCAGCCCGCAGATTCGCCGAACCGCGTCGCTGCTATGGCGGGTCTACGCCGGACTGACGCTGCTACAGACCCTCGCCTTGTGGCTGGCCGGCTTCTCGTGGTTCGATTCGATCTGCCACGCGTTTACGACGCTGTCCGCGGCTGGCTTCTCGCCGCATCCACAGTCGATCGCCGGCTACAACAACCCCGCCGCCGAGTGGGTGATCATCGTCTTCATGTTCCTGGCCGGCGCCAACTTCGCGCTGCAGTATCGGGCCCTCGCCCAGCGCAGCTTCGGCCTCGTGGCGCGAGACGAGGAACTACGTGCCTACATCGGCGTCACGCTGATGGCGACCCTGGCCTTGGTGATAATCCTGTGGGGCACGATGCCCGCCGCCGACAACCTGCGCACCGCCATGTTCCAGGTGCTGTCGATTCTCACCACGACCGGCTACGCCAGCGTCGATTTCGAGCTGTGGAACCAGCAGGCCAAGGCAGTGCTGCTCGGCCTCATGTTCATCGGCGGCTGTGCCGGATCGGCGGGTGGCGGGCCCAAGGTGGTTCGCCACGTGCTGCTGGCGAAGTTCACCACGCAGGAACTGCGGCGCATGCTGCATCCGCGAGCCGTGCTGCCGGTAAAGCTCGGTGGCCGCGTCGTCCAGCCCACTGTGCTGCAGGGCGTGATCGTGTTCTTCCTGTTCTACCTGCTGACCTTTGCCGTGTGCTCGATTATCGTGATCCTGCTCGGCGCCGACATCATTACCGGCATCTCGGCTACCGCAGCCTGTCTGGGCAACGTCGGTCCCGGTTTCGGCGCGGTCGGCCCGATGGGCCACTTCGCCGATCTCCACCCGATCAGCCGGATCGTGCTGACCATGGCCATGTGGATCGGCCGCCTCGAGGTGTTGACGGTCCTGGTCATCCTGCGCCCAGAGGCCTGGCGCTCGGGGCGCTGGTCTTCAGCCGATCGCGTTACTGGTTGACGCGACGTTCAGGTCTGGTGATTCGGCAAGGCGCCGCCTGATCACGACATCTCCTATTCGATTTTGAGAGCGACGTTGGGGTCGACCCGCATGGCTCTCCGCACGGGGATGACCGTCGCCAGGATGCCGGCGACGAGGACCAGCACAAGCACCATGAAGGCGGTGACTGGATCGCCGGGCTCGATGCCAAACAGCAGGCTGGCAATCGCCCGCGACATCACGTACGCGCCGGCCAGGCCCGCCACGAGACCGCCGGCAATGGTGAGCGCGGAGTCGCGCGCAATCAGCGCCGCGACCTCATGCCGCCCGGCGCCGACGGCCATGCGGATACCAATCTCGCGGGTGCGCCGCGACACGCCGTACGCCAGCAGGCCGTGCACGCCGACCAGCGCCAGCACGAAAGCCACGCCGGCAAACACCGTGCTCATCAGGCCGATGAACCGCGGTTGATCAAGCGTGCGGCCCAGCATGTCGTCGAGGGTTCGGATGTTGCCGGGAGGCACACCGGGATCCGCCGACCGGATTACCGACCTCAACGCCGATGCCGCCGCCGCAGTTGATTCAGCGGCGCGCACGACGATCGATCCGCCGCGCAACGCGCGCTGCTGCATCGACAAATACATTTCGGTCTCGGGAGCCGTGGCGGGCCCGCGGTGGTGCACGTCGGCGACGACGCCGACGATCTCACAGGTGTGACCCATCACGAACACCTGCGCACCGAGGGCGCCTTCACCCGGCCAGTAACGCGCCTTCAAGGCACGATTGATGGTCACGACGCACGGCGAGTCGCCACGGTCGGCATCAGAGAACACCCGGCCCTCGTCGAGCCGAATGCCCAGGGTCTTGAAATAGTCGTGGCTGACAATGCGGAACCACGCGACGGGCGCCTCGGCGCTGGTCGCGGCCATTGGCCGTCCTTCAATTCGAAAACTCGTGTCCGTGTCGGAGCCGCTCAGTGGCAAGACCGAGACGACGCCAGCGGCGGCAACCGCGGGCGTGGAAGCCAGCCGTTCGAGGACGCCGTTGTAGAACTGGCGAATGGCTTGCTCGGACTGATATCGCGCGCGCGGCAGTGAGATGGTCGCGGCGATCACTCCTGCCGGGCGAAAGCCAAGGTCGACGCGTTGCAACTGGTCGAGACTGCGTAGCATCTGGCCGGCACCGCTCAACAGCACCACCGCCAGCGCCACTTCGGCCATCACCATCCAGCGATGCAGCTGTGACACGCCCGGATCGTCGCTGCCATCGCGGAGCAGCGTCATCGGGTCGGTGCGCGATGCGAGCACCGCCGGCAGCAATCCCGCCACCATCGTCGTGGTCATCGTCACGACGGCTGTGAACAGCAAGACGGTGCCGTCGATGCGCACGTCACGCAAGCGAGGCACTTCGGCAGGCGCGAGCGCAATGATCGAGTCGAGCGAGGCGAACGTGAGCAGTAAACCGCCGGCCGCGGCGAGTGCGGACAGCAGCAGCGTCTCGGTCACCAGTTGTGCAACCAGCCGCCTTCGTGAGGCGCCAAGCGATGTCCGCAACGTCATCTCGCGTGCGCGCGTGGCGGCGCGCGCCATCAGCAACAGCGCGACGTTGACGCACGCGATCAGCAGCACGAAGCCGACCGACGCCATCAGCGCCAGCAGCGGCGTTCTGACAGGCCCCGTCATTTCTTCGCTGAGCGGCTCGAGCAGAATGCCGGAGCCCTCTTCGCCGATTTGCTCGTCCACGAGCTGCCGCGCCATGACCGACAGGCGCTCGCGCGCGAGCTCCAGCGGCACGTCCGGCCTGATGCGGCCCAGGGCGCGCAGCACCACCATGCCGACCGGCGCGCCGGGCGGAATCCGCGTCGCCGACCAGATCTCGGCATCGAGAATGGCCGGTTCGAACGCTGGTTCGGTGACGCCGATCACCGTGACTGGCTCCTCGTCCAACTGCAACGTCGTTCCGACGATCGATGGTTCGCCCGCAAAGCGCCGCATCCACAGGCCGTGACTGATCACCACCGTCGTCGGTGCGCCAGGGCGATCATCTTCCGGCGTGAACAATCGCCCGCGCGCCGGCCTGGCACCAAGCACGTCGAAGTAGCCGCCAGAGACGGCGGCGCCGCGCAATCGCTCGGGCTCGGCAACGCCCGTCAGGCTGGGCGCCCATCCGCGCACCACCGCGAGTGACGACATCACGTCGGTGGCGCGGCGTTGCCATTCAAGGAATAGGCCCGGCGATGTCCACTCGCGTTCGCGGCCGCTGATCTTCCTGAAATCCTGCCAGACCATGACGATGCGATCGGGATCGGGGTAGGGGAGCGGATCGAGCAGCACCGCCGACACAAACGAGAAGATGGTGGTGTTGGCCGCGACACCCAGTGCGATGGTCAGCACCGCCGCGGCAATCAGGCCAGGCGTGCGCCGCCAGCCTCGAACCGCGAACGACAGATCGCCCAGGAGGTGGCCCACACTCCGATGCTAACCACCGATTGTGAATTACTTGTGAGGACGGGGCAGGGTGACGGCGACGCGAAATCCGCCCGGCAGGTTGCGGGCTTCCACCGTTCCCCCCTGCAGGGTGACCAACTGCTTGACGATCGCCAGGCCAAGGCCAGCGCCACCGGTCCGGCGGTCGCGCGACTCGTCGACGCGGAAGAAGCGGTCGAAGAGTCTGGATACGAGGTCGTCCGGCACACCGGGGCCCTCGTCTGACACCGCGATCTGCGCCCGGGTGTCGTTCACGACGGCGGCATCGAGCGTTACCGAGCTGTTCAACGGCGCATGTCGAACGGCGTTGTCGAGCAGGTTGACGAGCACTTGCCGCAGGCGCGCGCGATCGGCGACGACGCCGATCGGCTGATTGACCGGCGACACCACGATGCGCACGCCTTTTGCAGCCGCCGCAGACTCCACCGACGCGGCAGCCTCGCGTAGCGCACTGCTCAGGTCGACGGTCTCGATGGCGATGCGAAGCTGTCCGGCCTCGGCTTGTGCCAGGTCGCGCAGGTCGTCCACCAGTCGTTCAAGGTGCCGGGCGTCGGCATGCAGGCGGTTGATCACATCCGCAGTGGGCTGGCGCAAGCCGTCCTGCAGCGCCTCCAGTTCCGCGCGCACGTGCGTGAGTGGCGTGCGCAGCTCGTGCGCCACGTCGTTCAGCAGGGACCGTCGCCGCCCTTCATTCCGTTCGAGGCCTTCGGCCATGGCGTTGAACGCGCTGGCCAACTGGCCAATCTCGTCGGCGCGCGACACGGCAACGCGCTGGCTCAGATCGCCGTCGTTCAATTTGCGCGCGGCGTCGGTCAGCTGTTCGACCGGCTTCACCAGTCGTCCGGCCGCCCAGCCACTGAGCAAGACACCCGCGAGGCCAATGCCTGCGGCAATCCACCAGAGCCCGCGATTCACTTGCCCGTTGAACTCGCGGCGACCGCCTTGCTGGGCCGGCAGGACAATCAACGACGCCAGCGTCTCGCCGTTGGGTCCGACGATCAACGGCAGCGGGCTGGCCAGCACGAACTCCGAATGGCGGCCGTCACTGGCGAGGGTGATCGTGACCTCATTGCGCCCGATATTGACGGTCGTTGGCATGGCCGGCGCCGCCGCAATCTCCCGCCCATTGCGCAGCACAATCAGCTGCGCGCGCGTGCGTTGATGAATCGCTGCGAGCACCGCCTCGATACCATCGAGCGTACCGGTGCGGTTGACTGCGGCCTGCACCTCGGCCACCATCGCTTGCACCTCACGGGACTGCCCGCGTTGCATGAAAGCATCGAACTGAGACACCACGACCTGGCGCGACAGTAGCAGCGTGGCGGTCATGACCAGCGCGACGAGCGCGAACGCCGCGGCGAGGGTCCGGGTCCGCAGGCTACGCATCGGCGGGTTTCTCGTTGAAGCGATAGCCGACGCCGTAGACCGTCACCAGGTAGCGCGGGTTGGCGCGGTCGGGCTCGATCTTCTGGCGCAAGTGCATGATGTGCGCATCGACGGTGCGCTCGAGCACATCGTCATCGCCCTGGCGCAAGTGCTCGACCAGTTGAGCGCGACTGAACACGCGTCCAGGCGATCGCACGAGCAGATTAAACAGATCGAACTCGGTCGCGGTGAGATCAACCGGGCGGCCGGCAACCGACACGGTCCGCCGATCGCGATCAATCTCGAGGTCGGCGACGCGCTGACTCCCGGTCAGGCCATTGCGCCGCAGCACGGCCTGCACCCGCGCGACGAGCTCGCGGGGCGAGAACGGCTTGGTCAGGTAGTCATCCGCGCCAAGGCCCAGGCCTTTCAGCGTGTCGTCTTCAGTCGCCCGCGCGGTCAGCATGATGATGGGCACCGCCGACTCCTGCCGCACTTCACGGCACACCTCGAAGCCGTTCAGCCCCGGCAGCATCAGGTCGAGCACCATTAGCGCCGGCGCTTGCTGCCGCACCAACTCCACCGCTCTCGTGCCATCGCTGCAGGTGATCACCTCGAACCCGGCATGAGCCAGGTACATGCTCACCGTCTCGACCGTCCGGTCGTCATCGTCCACGACGAGAATCCGCAGGGCCACCGCGGATCAGTGTTTCATGGGAAGTGTGAAGAAGTCATGAAGGCTACTTGCGCGAGTCGATGGTGGGAACGTCGTAGGCGAGGACGTTGGCGTCCGCCGACACCAGCGTCAGGCCTTCCACCTGTGCCTGCGCGACCAGCAGTCGATCAAAAGGGTCCTGGGAGCAGGAACTTCAATAGCCCCAGGCCTTCAGCTCTTCTTCGGAGAGTGGCGCGTCGAAATCCGGCGACATCCAGATCTTGTCCTTGAGGGAGCCGAGTCGGAACGACCCCTTCACTGGAGCGGTAAGCGGAACCAGTTTGGCCACCGGCTTGCCGTTGCGAGCCACGATGATCTCCCAGCCCCCTTCCACGTCGGCGAGCAACTGCGACAGCCGGGTCTTGGCTTCGTGGACGTTGACCTGCTTGGAGCCCTTCATACGAGAAGCGTAGGTTAGCTAATCATGTTGGTCAACACGCGGTGCCATTCGGATTCACGTCGCTGCCGACGTCAGGCTGGAACGGGCGGCCGCCGGCAGCGGCGTGATCACTGCGGCCGTCGCGGTGATTCCGATGATGCCGGCCAGCAGGTAGAACATGGTCGCGTAGCTGCCGGTCGAGTCGACGCACCACGCCAGCAGCAGCGGACCGACCGCCGACGCGAGCACCGTCATCGCCTGCGCCGCGCCCTGGATGCGGCCCAGGTGCCTGCGGCCATAGGCGCGTGGCCACACGCTGAAAAACAGCACCATCACCAGCCCGCCGCCTAACCCCATTGCGGTAGCCCACACCATCACGTGCGCGATTGTCGTGACGTGCGGCAACGCGAGCAGCCCCGCTGACAACACCAACAACGAGATCGCCATCAACCGCGGCAGCGACACCCGCGTCGCGAGCCAGCCGCCACCGAAGTTACCGGCGAGGCCGGTCATCGCCGTCACGATCAGCGTCTGGTAATAGACGTCGGCGCCAAACCCGCGCTCGGCGAGGATCGATTCATTGAACAAGCCGATGCCCGACGCCACCAATCCGTAAAGCGAAGTGCCAACGGAGAACAACCAGAAGGCGGGAGTGGCGAGGGCTTGCTGCCACGAGTAACCGGAGTCGGGCCGGTGGGGCTGGTCAGGTGGGTGGGGCTGGTCGGGGGTGTCGCCATCGGGCCGCAGGCCGATGGCTTCGGGGCTGCGCCTGGCCAGCATCCAGCTGAGCGGCGCCAATCCTAGTATCAACGCCGCACCGATCGTGAGCCACGCGCCTCGCCAGCCCCAGGCCTGCACCAGTGATCCCACGACCGGGAACGCAATCATGAAGCCGATGCTGAGAACGATGCTGTAGATTGCCATCGCCAGATCGATCTTCCGCACGAACCAGTGGCCAACCATGGCGATGCTGATGACCGACAGTGCGCTCTGGCCGAGCCCGCGCGTCAGTGTGACCGCGATCGCCAGCGCCCAGAACGTTTCGACGTGCGCCATGACCGCCACCACCACGCCGAGCGCGAGCGCGACGGTGGTGAGGACCACCCGAGTGCCCAGGCGATCGAGTGTGCGGCCGATACCGATCGCAAAACCTGACCCGATCAACGTCGCCCACAAGTTCAACTGTGCGTAGTCGACGCGGCCGATCTGCAGATCAGCCATCAGCGGCTCGGTCACCAGACCAAGGCCCTGGGTGCGCCCTGGCAGCGTCCCCACCATGGCGACGGCCGCCAGACCCAGCATCACCCATCCATAATTTTTTCGCGCCGCCTGGCTCGTCATCGTGTTGGGGGCCTGACCCCAATCATCAATCATCCCTCTTCCAGTCGGCTGGGAACCACCGGTCGGGGAGATAGAATTGCGGCCCATATGAAAATCGTGCGGATTCTTGCCTACCGTGTCGAGTTGCCACTCCAGGAAACCACCTACAAATGGTCGGGCGGCAAATCGGTGACCGTGTTTGATTCCACCGTCGTGCGAGTCGAAACCGACGCGGGGATCGTTGGCCACGGCGAGGTGTGCCCGCTGGGACCCTTCTACCTGCCCGCCTACGCCGAGGGCGTGCGCGCGGGGATTCGGGAGCTCGGCCCTCACCTGATCGGCGAGGACCCACGCCAACTCACCAGGCTGAATGGCTTGATGGATGCCGCGCTGAAGGGTCACGCCTACGTCAAGAGCGGGATCGACATTGCCTGCTGGGACATCCTGGGGCAGGCCACCGGGCTCCCGGTGTGCGAGTTGCTTGGTGGACGCTACGGCGACGACTTCCACCTGTATCGCGCGATCTCGCAAGAGTCTCCCGACGCCATGGCGGCACGGATTGCCGCGTATCGCGCCGAAGGGTACCGGCGCTTCCAATTGAAGGTCGGCGGCGACCCCGACGTGGACATCGCGCGCATTCACGCGGCCGCCGCCGTGCTACAGCCCGGCGACCGGCTGATCGCCGACGCCAATACCGGATGGACGCAGCATGAGGCAATGCGTGTGGTGAAGGCGGTCCGCGACATCGATGTCTACATCGAGCAGCCGTGCCTGACCTACGACGAATGCCTGAGCGTGCGGCGTCACACGCCGCATCCGTTCGTGCTCGACGAGAACATCGACAGCCTCGAGATGCTGCTGCGCGGACACGCCGACCTTGCGATGGACGTCGTCAACCTGAAGATCAGCAAGTTCGGCGGCCTGACCAAGACGCGCCAGGCCCGCGACCTGTGCGCGAGCATGGGGGTGGCCATGACCATCGAAGACAGCTGGGGCGGTGACATCGTCACCGCCGCGATCGCGCACCTGGCCCACAGCACGCCGACACCCCTGCTGTTCACGAGCACCGACTTCAACAGCTACGTCACCGTGTCGATCGCCGAAGGGGCACCCCAGCGCACCAACGGGCGGCTGGCGGCGTCCACCAAGGCCGGACTCGGCGTTGCGCCGCGCATGGACGTTCTCGGTAAACCAGTTGTGGTGGTGGAGTAGCTGGTGCCCGGATTGACGCAGAAGGGCACGGCGCCCCTGAAGAATCTGATCTGCGCCATCTGTGTCATCTGCGGCTCACCATCTGTGTTGGCGGCCCAGGACTGGCCCGCGTTCCGTGGACCCGATGGACAAGGTCACTCCACGACACAGACGGTTCCCACCGAGTGGAGCGAATCGCGCAACGTCGCGTGGAAGACCAAAGTGCCAGGCCTTGGCTGGTCGTCGCCGGTCGTCGCCGGCGGCAAAGTGTGGCTGACGACGGCGGTTGAGCAGCGCGGCATCTCGCTTCGGCTTCTCGGCTTTGATGTTGCGACCGGCCAGGAACTCGTCAACGTCGAAGTGTTCAACCTCGTCGCCATGCGCGGCGAGATCAATCCCAAGAACAGTTGGGCTTCGCCGACGCCGATTGTCGACGGAGATCGCGTCTACGTGCACTTTGGCGCCGACGGCACCGCGGCAGTGACGACCAGCGGGACGGTGTTGTGGAAGGAGCGCTTCGAGTACCAGTCACAACACGGCGCGGGCGGATCACCGGTGCTCTATGGCGATCTGCTCATCTTCAGTTGTGATGGCAGCGACGCCGCGTTCGTGGTGGCGCTCGACAAGCACACTGGCAAGGTGAAGTGGAAGACCAACCGCCGCGTGCCGGCGGATCAGGCGTATACGACACCCCTGGTCATCCGCGTGGGCGACCGCGACCAGCTGGTCAGTGTCGGCGCCTACCGGGCCACCGCCTACGAGCCACTAAACGGACAGGAGATCTGGCGCGTAAGTTACGCAGACGGTTTCTCGAATGTGCCCCGCCCGGTTTTTGCGCATGGCCTGGTCTACATCGCGACGGGATTTCAGCAACCGTCGCTGCTGGCGGTGCGCCCCGATGGGACGGGCGAGGTGACGAAGACACACACGGCATGGAAACTGAGCCGCGGCGCTCCGCTCACGCCGTCGCCGCTCGTGGTGGGTGAGGAGCTGTATCTCGTGACCGACGGAGGCATCGCGACCTGCCTCGATGCCCGCACCGGCGCCACGATTTGGCAGCAGCGTCTGGGTGGCACCTACTCGGCGTCGCCCGTTTTTGCCGGCGGGAGCATATACTTTCCGGCTGAGCAAGGCGTGACAACGGTGATTGCGCCCGGCAAAGAGTTCCGCCGGCTGGCCACTAACCGCCTCGACGGCGGGTTGCTGGCGTCGATGGCTGTCTCGAACGGCTCGTTATTCTTACGGACTGATAGTCACTTGTACCGAATCATGGAGATACTTCGATGAGCACACGTCGCGCGATTTCTTCACTGGGGATGCTGGTCATGACGCTGATGGTCAGCGCATTGGCGTCCGCGCAAACCGCAACCGGGCAGAAGCCCTTTGAACCCCAGGTGGGTCAGGCCGGCAAGGACGTGGTCTGGGTTCCCACGCCCCAGGGCGTCGTCGACAAGATGCTCGACATGGCCAAGGTCACCAAGACCGATTTCGTGATGGACCTGGGTTCGGGCGACGGTCGCACCGTGATCACGGCGGCGAAGCGCGGCGCGCGGGCGATGGGCATTGAGTACAACCCCGACATGGTTGATCTGTCGAAGACGAACGCCGAGGCTGCGGGCGTCACCGCGCGCGCGACGTTCGTCAAGGCCGACCTGTTCGAGACCGACTTTTCGAAGGCCGACGTCATCACCATGTTCCTGTTGCCTTCCATCAACATGAAGCTGCGCCCGAAGCTGCTCGACCTGAAGCCCGGCACGCGCATCGCGTCGAACACCTTCACCATGGAAGACTGGCAGGCCGATGAGACCGCCACGGTGACCGACGGCTGCTCGAGCAGCTGGTGCACGGCGTTGTTCTGGATCGTTCCGGCCAAGGTTGACGGCACGTGGAGCACGCCCAATGGCGAGCTGAAGCTGACGCAGACCTTCCAGATGATCTCCGGAACCCTGGGCAATCAGGCCGTTCAGGGCCGCCTCACGGGCGCCGAGATCACCTTCACGGCTGGCACCACCAAATACGCGGGCAGGGTCGACGGCAACACCATCAAGCTGACGTCTCCGTCGGCCATTGCGGCCACCAAAAAGACGTAGGACTGCTGCTCGCTGTTCGCGGTTCCGGTTCGAAATTTGAGCTGCGAATCGCGAATGGCGACCGGCAAGATCCCGCCTTTTCCGGCCAAATGTCTACAGATGTCACAAAACGTCTTACTTCCTTGGCTCATCCATCACGCGGTTGTATTAGGTGTATAGTCTGCGCTGATAGGGAGGCTAGGAAGCCGAGCTAGCTGGTGGCTCTGCGCCTGGTTTTTCAGGAGTGATTGGAATGAAGAGCGTTGGTTCCATCACCGTGGGCACAGCTGTCGTGTGCCTCGGGCTCGTAGTTGCACTCGCGGGACAGCAGCCTGCCCCTAAAGCGCCTGCTCCTGCGGCAGGCAAGCCAGGATCCGTACCTCCCTCCGCGCAGGGCGCGACGGCGGGCAAGCCCGTGCCTGCGGCCAAGCCCGCGCCTGCGGCCAAGCCCGCTGTGTCGCACGACACCGCCAAGCCCCGTGTCGCCTCGACCGTTTCCGCTGAAGATCAGAATGCGCTCGTGAAGCGCTATTGCGCCGGCTGCCACAGCGATCGTGGCAAGGCGGGCAACCTGTCGCTCGCGTCGTTCGACATCGCGAAGGTCGGCCACGATTCCGACGTCGCGGAGCGGATGATTCGCAAGATGCAGGCGAGCATGATGCCGCCGCCCGGCATGCCGCGCCCCGAGCCGGCGGTCTACCAGAAGTTCATCACGTCGCTCGAAACCACGGTCGACGCCTACGCCAGGACCAATCCCAACCCGGGTGGCCGCACGTTCCAGCGCCTCAATCGTCCCGAATACAAGCGCGCGATCAAGGAGCTGCTCGAGCTCGATGTCGACGCCGGCCGCTGGCTGCCGCTCGACACCATGAGCGCGAACTTCGACAACATCGCCGACGAACAGGCGCTGTCGCCGACGCTGCTCGAGGCCTACCTGAACGGCGCCGCCGACATCAGCCGCATGGCGGTGGGCGACAAGGACGCGCCGTCGATCGATTCCACCTACACCAACCCCAGCTACCTGTCGCAGCATCCCTGGGACCACGTCGAGGGCGCGCCGTACGGCACGCGCGGCGGCATGGTGGTGGAGCACGTGTTCCCGGCCGATGGTGAATACGCCTTCGAGATGACGTTCAACTCGGGCGAGAACACCCGCTTCGAAGACATCGATATCTCGATCGATGGCCAGCGCCTCGCGCTGGTTGAGTACGAACTGATTAACGTCGCCGGCGCCGACGGCCGCGGCCAGACGCCGCTGCGCACGGAGCCGTTCCTGGTGCGCGCCGGCCAGCACAAGGTGGCCGCTGCATTCGTCCGCAAGATCGACGGCCCCTACGAAGACCTGATTCGTCCCCACGACTGGTCCTACGCCGGCGGCGGCTCGGGCGGCAGCGGCATTACCACCCTGCCGCACATGCGCGACTTCGTGATTCACGGGCCGATGAAGACCACCGGCATCTCGACCACGGTCAGCCGCCAGAAGATTTTCACCTGCCGGCCGACGTCGCCGGCCGACGAGGTGCCGTGCGCGCGCAAAATCGTGACGCACCTCGGCACCGCGGCGTATCGCCGTCCGGTGACTGCGGCCGAAGTCGACCGGCTGATGCCGTTCTACCAGAGCGCCGCCGCCAAGGGCGGGTTCGAAATGGGCGTGCGCGGCGCGCTTGAAGCGCTGCTCGCGAGTCCACACTTCATCTTCCGTCTCGAGCGCGCGCCAACCGACGCCCGTTCGGGCGGCACCTATCGCGTGGCCGACGTTGACCTCGCGTCGCGGCTGTCGTTCTTCATCTGGGGCTTGCCGCCGGATAAGGAGCTGCTCGACGCGGCGGCCCGCCGCGAGCTGTCGTCGCCCGGCGGCCTGGAAAAGCACGCGCGCCGCCTGCTCACCGACCCGCGGTCGTCGGGGCTGTCGGATCGCTTTGCCGCGCAGTGGCTGCGCTTGCAGGACGTCGACAAGGTTCATCCCGATCCGAACTTCTACCCGAACTTCGACGAGAACCTCGCCGCGGCGATGCGCACCGAGACCAAGCTGTTCTTCGCCAGCCTGGTCAAGGAAGACCGCAGCCTGCTCGACCTGCTGACCGCCGATTACACGTTCCTGAACGAGCGCCTGGCCCGCCACTACGGCTATCGCGGTGTGGTCGGCAACCAGTTCCGCCGATTCACCTATCCGGACACCGCGCGCCGCGGCATTCTGGGTCAAGGCACCATGCTGGTGCAGACGTCGCTCGCGAACCGGACGTCGCCAGTGCTGCGCGGCAAGTGGGTGATGGAAGTGCTGCTCGGCACGCCGCCGCCGGCGCCGCCCCCCGACATTCCGGCGCTCGAGGAAGCCGGCGAGGCCAAGGACGGCCGCCTGCTGACCACGCGCGAGAAGATGGAGATCCATCGCCAGAACGCGACGTGCAACTCGTGCCACCGCTTCATGGACCCGATTGGTCTGGCGCTCGATAACTTCGACGTCACGGCCAAGTGGCGAGTCCGCGAGAACGGCATGCCGCTCGACACCGCCGGCGACTTCTACGACGGCAGCAAGGTCACCTCGCTGAACGAGTTGACGCTGGCGCTCAGCAAGCGGCCAACGCCGCTGGTGCGTAACTTCACCGACAACCTGATGGCCTACGCCCTGGGCCGCCGGGTCGAACATTACGATCAGCCGACGATTCGCGCCATCGCCAGGGCCGCGGAAACCGGCAACTACAAGATGTCCGCTTTCGTCCTGGGCGTGGTCAAGAGCGATGCCTTCCGGATGAAGCGGGTCGAAGCAGAAGCGACCACGACCACGACCGAGACCAAGGCGGGCGGTCGCTGAGTCGGTAATTTCGTGGTTTGGTGATTTCGCGTTTTGGTGACTAAGTCGTTTGGTGACTGAGCCGTTTGGTGATTGAGCCGTTTGGTGAATTAGCCGTAGGAGAAAACGATGTCGTATCTCACTGGTAAGCACATGCCGCGTCGGACGTTCATTCGTGGCGCGATGGGCGCTGCCGTGGCGCTGCCGTTCCTCGATGCGATGGTGGCCGCCAAGGGTATTGGCGCGGCGCCAACCGCAGCAGATCGCACGCGCCTGATCTGCATCGAAGAAGTCCACGGCCTGGCCGGCTGCAACAAGTGGGGTGCGACCAAGCACCTGTTCGCGCCCGAACAGGTCGGCAAGGACTTCACGATGGTGGCTGACAGCGCGCTCAGCTCACTTGAACCCTACCGCGACTACCTGACCATTGTCAGCAACACCGACGTCCGCATGGCCGAAGCGTTCACCGCCCCGGAAATTGGCGGCGACCACTTCCGCTCGAGCGCCGTCTTCCTGACCCAGGCGCACCCCAAGCAGACGCAGGGCTCGGACATCTGGGCCGGCACCTCGTTCGACCAGCTCTACGCTCAGCAGTTCGGCCAGGCCACGCCGCTGCCATCGATGCAGTTCTGCATCGAGAACCTCGACCAGGCCGGCGGCTGCACCTACAACTACTCGTGCGCCTACACCGACTCCATCAGCTGGGCCTCGCCGAACGAGCCACTGCCGATGATTCGCGACCCGCGCGTCGCCTTCGACATGTTGTTCGGCACCGGCGGCTCGCCACAGGATCGCGTCGCCCGCCGCCAGTCGCGCCGCAGCATCCTCGACTGGATCCAGGGCGAAGTCGCCAGCGTCCGCAAGGAACTCGGCACGGGCGACAAGAACCGGCTGGATCGCTATCTGAACAACGTCCGCGAAATCGAGCGCCGCATCCAGGCCATTGAGGCCCGCAACACCAGCGGCGAGCATCGCGAGCTGCCAGAAGCGCCGCCGGGCGTTCCCGACTCGTTCTCGGAGCACATGAAGCTGATGTTCGACCTGCAGGTGCTCGCGCTCGAGACCGACATGACGCGCATCATCTCGTTCAAGACTGGCCGCGACTCGCAGAACCGCGTGTTCCCCGAGAGCGGATCGCTGCAGCCGTTCCACCCCGCGTCGCACCACGGCGACCGCGAAGACCGGGTTCTGGAGTTCAACAAAATCTGCAAGTACCGCGTCAGCCAGGTCACTTACCTCCTCGACAAGCTCAAGGAGTCGATGGACGGCGACAAGAACCTGCTCGAAAAGACGATGATCGTGTGGGGCTCGCCGATGGCCGACCCGAACGTGCACAATCACCGCCGCTGCCCGCTGATCGTCCTTGGCCATGCCAACGGCGCGCTCAAGGGAAACCTCCACATCAAGGCCGCGGCCGACACGCCGATGGCCAACGCGTTCCTGACCATGGGCCACGCCCTCGGCATGGATTTCAAGACGTTCGGCGACAGCACCGGTGAGCTCTCGCTCACGCAGGCGCTGCCGACGACCGCCGCGGTTTAACCGGAACCCGGGCCCCAGGGGCCCGGGAGCTTCGCGCCAGGAAGGCGGCACTTCAGTGCCGCCTTGTTCGATCAGGGAGAGCCGGAATGAAGCGTCACGTTTCAATCAACCTCGTTGTCGCCCTCGTTTTTACCGCTGCCCTCGGCGCCCAGCAGCAGGTCTCACCGGTTGCCGACGCGGCGATGCGCGGTGACAAGACCGCAGTCCGCGACCTGCTCAAGCAGGGTGCCGACGTCAACGGCGCGCAGGGCGACGGCATGAGTGCGCTGCACTGGGCCGCTGAACGTGGCGACGCCGAACTGGCCGACATGCTGCTCTTCGCCGGCGCCAACATCGCCGCTGTGACGCGCATCGGTCAGTACACGCCGCTGCACCTGGCCGCCAAGTCGGGCAGCGCGCCGCTGGCCAAAGCGCTCCTGAAGTCCGGTGCCGACGTCAACGCGAAGTCGACCAACAGCGGCGTGACCGCGCTGCACATGGCGGCCTCGTCAGGTAACGCGGAGGTCATCAACGTGTTGATCGACGCCAAGGCCGACGTCAACGCCAAGGAGGCCGAAGCCAGCCAGACGCCGCTGATCTTCGCCTCGGGCCTGAACCGCGTCGACGCCATCAAGGCGCTGCTCGCGCGTGGCGCCGACGCCTCGGTCACCACCAAGGTCATCGACATCCCCAAGTTCAACGCGCTCGACCGCGCCGCCGCCGACAGCCAGCGCAAGGTACTCGAGGGCTTCGTCGGCAAGGGCTCCGAAGCCAAGGCGTCGCCCAGCCAGGTGCAGGCTGCCATCCAGGTTGGCCGCGAGATCGTCCGCTCGGGCAAGATTCCGGCGCGCGACCCTAACGCGCCGGTCGATCCCAACGCGCGCAACTTCAATCCCGACGAAATCAACCCGCCAGTCGCCACCAAGGGTGGCATGACCGCGCTACTGCACGCGGCGCGCCAGGGCTACATTGAAGCCGCCGAAACGCTGCTCGATGGCGGCGCCAAGATCGACCAGCAGAACGCGGGCGATGGGACCACGCCGCTACTGACCGCGATCATCAACGGCCAGTTCGACACCGCCATGATGTTCATCAAGCGCGGCGCCAACCCGAACCTCGCCGCCAAGAACAACCAGGTGTCGCCGCTGTGGGCGGCCGTGAACACGCCCTGGCAGCCGCGCACACGTTTCCCGCAGCCGCAGGAAATGGAACTGCAGAAGCACACCTACCTCGAGGTGATGCAGGCGATGCTCGACAAGGGCGCCAACCCCGACCACCGCATTGGCTCGCATCCCTGGTACCTGGTCTATACCGGCTGTGGCAACCGCAACTGCGGCCTTGCCGATACCTCGGGCTCGACCGCCTTCTGGCGTGCCGCCTATGGCACCGACCTGATGGCCATGAAGCTGCTGGTCGCCTACGGCGCTGACCCCAACATTGCGACCATGGCTCCGCCGCAGCAGATTCGTCGCGGCGGTGGCCCTCCGGGCGCACCCGGTGGTCAGCCGCAGGGCGCCGGCGGCGCGATCATGCCGACCGCCGAAGCCTCCATGGAGAAGTACGATGCGCCGGTGATTCCGGCCGGCGGCCCTGGTGCGTTCGCGATTCACGCCGCTGCCGGCGTGGAGTACGGTGAAGGCTTCGCCGGCAACGCCCATCGTCATGCGCCCGAAGCGTGGATGGCGGTGATGAAGTATCTGGTCGAGGAACTTGGCGCCGACGTGAACCACCGCGACAACGATGGCTACACCCCGTTGCACCATGCCGCCGCTCGCGGCGACAACGAGATGATCATGTATCTCGTCAGCAAGGGTGCTGATGTGAAAGCGGTGGCGCGCAGCGGCCAGAGCACGGCCGATATGGCCAACGGTCCGGTGCAGCGCCTGTCGGCGATTCCGGAAACGATTGCCCTGCTGATGAAGCTCGGCTCGAAGAACAACAATCGCTGCGTGACGTGCTAGTCCGGCGCTGGACTCGACTTTTCAAATATGGCGTCCGCCGTTAGGCGGACATCGAGAGGCTCATGAAGCAGATGAATCGTCGTGAAGTGATGAAGACCGGGCTGGCAGCAGCGGCCCTCGGCGCGGCGAGCAACTTCGAGTGGATCCTCCCGGCGATGGCGCAGGGCGAGGTGATGGTGCCGTTCTCGGACTCGCACCAGACCTTCAATGCGAATCCCGCGATCGACCGCCGGCTCTTCGACACGCGCGCACTGAGTGGCGCGTTCACGCCGAAGGATCAGTTCTTCACCACGCAACACTACGGTCATCCGGAGGTCGACGCGGCCGCCTACCGCTTGAAAGTCGGCGGTCAGGTCAACTCGCCGAAGTCGTTCTCGATCGACGAGATCCGCAAAATGGGTACCACCGAGCTGATTGCCGGCTTCGAGTGCTCGGGCAATCGCCGCCCGGTGCAGGGGCTGATCGGCAACGGCCGCTGGACCGGCGTGCCGCTGAAGACCGTGCTCGACGCGGCCGGCCTGAAGTCCGATGCTCACGAGATCGTGTTCTTCGGCGCCGATCGCGGCAAGGAAGCGGTCGCTTTTCGAGGCACTAATTTCGACGTCGAACAGCAGTACGGGCGCAGCCTGCCGCGCGCTCGCGCGCTGGCCACCGACCCGGCGCCCTTCCTCGCGCATTCACTGAACGGCGAGCCCCTGACCAAGCATCAGGGCGCGCCCCTGCGCTTGATCGTGCCGGGCTGGTACGGCGCCCCGAACGTGAAATGGCTGTCCGAGATCGTGGCGCAACCGGATCCCTACATGGGCAAGTTCCAGACCCACTGGTACCGCACCCTCAAGGGCGAGATGATCAACGGCGAGATGAAGTGGGTCGAGACCGGAATCACCCATCTCAACCTGAAGTCGTTCGTGGCCCGCATCACCAAGAACGGCAACGCCCACAAGCTGACCACCATCGTGCTCAACGACGGCACGCCCATCAAGTCGGTCGAGGTGAAGATAGACGAAGGCCCGTGGCAGACGGCGACCGCCGACCCGACCACCACGGCGAAGTACGGCTGGAAGCTCTACAACTACACCTGGAACGGCGCCACCGCCGGCGAGCACACCGTGGTGTCACGTGTGACCGACGCCAACGGCCAGGTGCAGCCGACCGAAGCCGACCTCGCGAACAAGAAGACCTTCCTCGAGGACAACTCGCAGCATCCCCGCAAGGTGATGATCAGCTAGCCTCTCTGCCTGGAGTCGGGAACCGGGAGTCGGGAATCGAAGGGATCGGCCACGTGGCCGGTCCCTTCGCATTTGAGCCTAGCGATTGTCGGCAGCCTTGCCCTGCGTCACGGTCGCCTTCTCGATGATCGCGTCGTAGGCATAGCCCGCACCGAAGTCCTTGCCGGTGGCGAGCGTTCCCGAGACAGTGACGATGTCGCCGACCTTTACCGGGGCGCTGGTCGTGATCGTCAGGTCGTTGGTGCCGTCGTTGGCGGTGCCCGATCCATCCTGCAAGTGGAACCAGTTGCTGCCCATGATCTCGTTGTTGACCTTGACGACCTGGCCGCGGACCACCACCACCTTGCCTGAGAGCGCCTGTCGCTTGTTCCAGATCTCGGCGATGCTCATGCCGCCGGGGGCGGGCGCGATCGGCGCCACGACTTGCGGGATTGCCGCCGCTGGCGCGGGGTCTCGGCTGCTGGCCAACTTCGGTGCACCGGTAAGCCCGGAGGCCGCCACAGCCTGGCCGTTGCGGGCCACGTTCCCCACGAAGTAGATCAGTGGAAAGCTGCGATTGAGCGTCTTGCTGGTGAAGTTCTCCATCGGCATGTCGACCGTAGCGGTAATGCGGTCGCCGGTCGCGACCGGGAACTCGTTGGCGGCGATCCACAGGTCCTTCGGTCCATCCTGAAGGCGGGCGTAAGTGTAGCTGCCCGAGTTCATGGCTTCGGCGACGATGCCGGCAACGGTGCCCGCTTCTGCGGCCGCCGGCGGTGCAGATGGTGCCGCTGCCGCTGCCGCTGCTGCGGGTGGGGGTGGCGTGGTGGCGGGTGCCGGCGCCGTGCAGGCGGCGACGCTGGCGAGAGTGAGCGACGCAAGAAATAAAGACCTGTTCATGCAATGTCCTGTTTTCACAAGGGATTCAGATCGACCATGTTACAGGACGGCCAGCCGTGCTCCTCAGCTCTACTCCGTTCGCAGTGCCACGAGCGGATCCACCTGAGCGGCGCGACGGGCGGGGAGCCAGCAGGCAAAGGCAGCTACGGTCAGCAGAATGATGGGCACGCCCAGCAGCACCGGCATGTCGCCGGCGCCGCCGGCGAACAGGTGCAGGTCGACCATCAACGCCAGCAGCCAGGCGACCGTCGCGCCGGCGACTATCACCGTCATGCCGTCTTTGACGATTTGCCTCACGACGGTCTGATTGTTGGCGCCGAGAGCAATGCGCACGCCAATCTCAGCCGTGCGGTGCGCGACGGTGTAGGAGACGACCGCGTAGATGCCCATCGAGACCAGCGCCAGCAGTAGTGGCGCGATCACCAGGAACATGCGCGCCGGAATCTTGCGCAGCATCAGGTTGCGATCGACATGGTCGGTCATTGTCCGGACGTTGTAGACCGGCAGCGAGGCGTCGAGTTCGCGGACCGCGCGCTGGATCTCCGCGGCAAAAGTCACTTCCGTTCCCGGCCTCGCCCGCAGATGAATTTCGGCCAGGGCCGACGGGCGATCGCGGAAGGCAAAGAACATGGCCGGCGTCGGTGGTTCACCGAACGCCTCATACGTGGAGTCGCGAACGACGCCGTTGATGGTGAACGTGCGGTCGCGATAGTTCAGGCGTCGGCCGACCACTTCACCACTCACGAACCGGCGCACGAACTCCTGATTCACCATTACCTGCGGACCAAGCGTGACGTCGCTCATCTCCGCGAAGTCGCGGCCCGCGACAATCGGCACCCCCATCACCCTGAAATAGTCGTTGCTCACCGTGTTGCTGAGCGCGCGGTCCGGCGCTTCCTGCGCCTGTGCCCGTCCTTCAAGCGTAAACGACCGCAGGGGCAAGCCGTGGATGTCAAGCGGCACTGCCGATGCGAGGGCGACCGCCTCAATGCCAGGGACGGTGCGGAGGCGCTCGAGCAGGCGCGTGGCGAACTGGCTGAGACAGTTGCCGCAACCGTCGGCCGTGGCCGCGGTTCCGCTCAAGTCGTAGGTCGCTAACAGCAAGCCCTCGGTCTTGAAGCCGGGGTCGGTCTCGCGCGTCTCGACGAAGCCTTGGAAGAATAATCCGGCAATCACCAGCACCAGCAAGGCGAGTCCGACCTGAAGAGCCATCAGGCCGTCGCGCATCGCACTGCGGCCTGAAGACTTCGAACCCGCACGCAGGGCTCGTTGCGGATCCACGCGCGCCAACTGAATCGCCGGCGCCGCGCCAAACAGCAGACCGGAGCCGACGCCGAGAGTGATGGCGAACAGCAGCCCCATGGCATCAACGCTGGTCTGGAACTTCACTGGCAAGGCGCCATAGGCGGGCATCGCGCGAAGGGCCTCGGTACCCCACCACGCGATCACAATGCCGAGGGCCGAACCCAGCACGCCCAGCAGAAGGTTCTCGGCGAGCAGCAGCTTCATGACGCTGCCGGGGCTGGCGCCGAGCGCCAGCCGCACGCCGACCTCGCGCTGCCGCGAGGTCGCGCGCGCCAGCACCAGGTTGGCCGTGTTACCGCAGACGGCCACCAGCACCAGCAGCATCACCGCCTGAAGAATGCCGAGCGCGGCCGTCATCATCTGTTGCGGACCACGCGGTGATCGCCAATACGGTCGAATCTCAACGCCCAGGTTGGCGTTTGACTGCGGGAACGTCTTGGCCAGATCCTGCATGGCTGACTGGGCCTCCGTGGTCGCCTGTGCTTCGGTCGCGCCGGCGCGCAGGCGGCCCATCACCGAGTAGCCGCGTTGACCGCGGTCGTCGAGTTCACGCGATCCGGCCAGCAGCGACGGCGCCATGGTCGCCGGCACCCACAGGTCGAACTGCAGGCCCATGATGGTGCCCTGAAAGCCCTCGGGCGTGACGCCCACCACGGTGAGCTCGTGCTCGTTGACCCGCAGGCGCTGGCCCACTGCCGCCGGGTTGCCGGCGAATCGCGTCTGCCAGTAGTCGTGGGAGATTACGACGACCGGATCACCACCGGCCCGCTCGACCTCTCGTGGTTCGAGCAAGCGGCCCGCGGCCGGCTGCAGCCCCAGCACCTGAAAGTAGTTGCCGGATACGAGGAGGGAGTACGTCCGTTCGGTCCGGCTCGTTTCGCCGACCGCCATCGGTGCCATGCGAAACGCGAGCAGGTCGTCAAACGCGACGAGGCGTTGGTCGAGATCCTGAAACTCGAGCCACGAAATGCCCGGGAAAGCTCCGGTGTCTGACTTCGGCTCGACGGTGTAGAAGCTGGATCCGTCCGTGACGCCCGGCAGCGGACGCAAGGTCACCGCCTGGAGCCACGAAAACACGGCGGTGTTGACACCAATGCCGATACCGACCGACACGATGACCACCGCCGCCAGCCCTGGCGACCGGCCGATCGCTCTCAACGAATGGGCGATCACTTCGGCCGCAACCGATCACCGGTCCATTTGGTCACGCCCTGATTCGTCGTCAATCTCATTGACCTCCGTGAAGAACGCGCCCAAGGGCGGGTCCGAGCTCGAAGAAGTGCAGCGCGATGGCCAGCGCGATGATGCCGGCCGCAGCAATGGCGAACAGGAGCTTTGAACCACTCAGCATGGACAACCAAGCTACCGAAGTCTGGCTGAACCGGCGGTGAAGGGCACGTTCAGGCGGTGTTCAGCTAGAGTGCTGACAGAATTGATGGAGCGACGTGAGAATCCTGGTCGTTGAAGACGAAGCCGCGCTGTCGGAACAACTGGCGACCGCCCTGGGCGCCGCCGGTTACGCGGTCGACTGTGCGGCCGATGGCGAGCGCGCCGATTTCCTGGGACGAACCGAGGGATACGACGCGGTTGTGCTCGACCTTGGCCTACCCAAGGTGGATGGCCTGACCGTGCTGCGGCGATGGCGCGAGTCGGGCATTGGCACGCCAGTCCTGGTGCTGACGGCTCGTGGCAGCTGGCATGAGAAGGTCCAGGGCATTGACGGCGGCGCCGACGACTACATGGCCAAGCCGTTCGAAATCGAGGAAGTGCTCGCGCGCCTGCGCGCCTTGATTCGACGCGCCAGCGGACAGGTGGCGCCTGAGATCCGCATTGGCTCGCTTGTGCTCGATCCGCGGGGCGCGCGGGTCTCGGTTGGCGGCGTGCCGGTCAAACTCACCAGCCATGAGTTTCGTGTCCTCTCCTACCTGATGCACCATCGCGGCCGCATCGTCTCGCAGGGTGAGCTGACCGAGCATATTTACGCGCAGGGCTTCGATCGCGATTCCAATACCGTGGAAGTGTTCGTCGCTCGTCTGCGCCGCAAACTGGGTGGGTCGTTGATCGCGACCGTGCGGGGCATGGGCTATCGCATTGAGGAGCAGCGGTGAAGCGGGTGCTGTCACTGCGGGCGCAGGTGTTCCTTGGGGCGGTCATCTGGTCTGCCGGGCTGTTCTTCGCCGTCGGGTTACTGCTCACTCACTACATGCTCTTCGCGCCCGAGGCGGCCGGGATCATTCACGGCTTCTTCTTTCACTACATGTGGCCCATCGCGATCGGCACGGTGGTGTGCCTGATTGTCGGACTGGCTCAGGTCAGACGCGGGTTGGCGTCGTTCGACCACCTGCGGGCGCGGCTCGTGGACGTTCGTGAAGGAAGGCACAGCCGGCTCGAGGGCGATTATCCCGCCGAGGTCCAACCGCTGGTCAGCGACCTGAACTCACTGCTGAACGATCGCGAGCAGCGCGTCGCCAGGGCGTTGACCAAGGCCGGCGACCTGGCGCATGGGTTGAAGACGCCGCTGGCGGTGCTGAACCGGGAAGCGGAACGGGCGAAGGCGGCGGGACAAACGGAGGTCGCCGCCGCGATCACGCGTCAAGTGGATCGCATGCGCCGGCAGGTTGACTATCACCTCGCACAGGCGCGCGCCTCGGCATCAGGCGGCCATCCCGGTGCGCGTTGTCACGTGCTGACCTCTGCCGAGGGCCTGGCCCGCACCATGCACACCTTGCACGCGGACCGAGGCGTCAGGGTCGAGGTCAGCGTCTCGCCCGATCACTTCGTGCAAGGCCAGCGCGAAGACCTCGACGAGATGCTTGGCAACCTGGTCGATAACGCCTGCAAGTGGGCCAGGTCACGCGTCACCATCGCATCGACGCTCGACGCCGGCCTCGTCGTGATCGACGTGGACGATGACGGTCCTGGGTTGGATCCGTCGCTGCGAGAGACCGTGCTGCAGCGTGGCGTGAGAGCCGACGAAGCCGCACCGGGCTCGGGCCTGGGCCTGGCGATTGTGCGCGACCTGGCCGAGCTGTATCGCGGATCGATCACGCTGCACGAGTCGCCAGCCGGCGGTGTGCGCGCCCGTCTCGCCCTTCCGGCGCAGGGGGCACCGGAGGACCGGCAAGAAACGTTGCACTTCGCGCCTATCGGCTGAGCTGTCTCACTGCTGAGGCTTCGGCGCCTTGCCGAACACCTCAACGATAGTCGCGGCAACGGTGCCGGTGTTCTTGAACGTGTGCATGACGCCGCCCTTCAGGTCGACGACGTCGCCGGCCTTGACGTCGACGGGCGGCTGGCCCTCGACCGTCAACACCAGCTGGCCGGTCAGTAACGTGAAGACGTGGTATGTCGCATCGGCGTGATTGTGCATGCGGCGAACCGCGCCTGGCTCGGCCCAGTCGCGTAGCACCCGGAAGTCTGGCCGATCCATCACGACCATCGACGAGATGCCGGGGTCGCCGGCTACGGCACGCCCCTTCTCCGGTCCACCAATGGCTTGGTCCCCCTTCGCCAAGGCCGCGGGGGACAAGGCCTCGACGCAGAACACAAACGTCGCGAGCAGCAGGTATCGCCTCATGGAGCCCTATACTAACGTCGGGCATGGCCGCGCGCTTCCTTTTTGCCGTTACTCTTCTGCTTGCCGCGCCGGCCACCCTCCCTGGCCAGTCGCCTGTCCTGAGCGCGGCCCGCGGCCAGGTAATCACGGGTCGCGGCGAAGGGCCGGCCCGAACGCCGGACATTCATTTCAATCCAACCCGGCACGCCATTGCCGACGCCATGCTGCAGCTGGCCGCGGTCACCGACCAGGACGTGGTCTACGACCTGGGTTCCGGCGACGGCCGCATCCCGATCATCGCCGCCCAGAAATACGGCGCGCGCGGCATTGGCATCGAGATCGATCCGCGGCTGGTGACCCAGTCGTGGGGCAACGCCAACGACGCGCAGGTCGCCAACCGCGTCAGGTTCATGGTGGGCGATTTCTTCGCGGCCGATCTGAGTGAAGCGACCGTGGTCACTGCCTATCTGTCGCCCAGCATCATGAAACGCATGCTGCCCAAGCTGCGCGCGCTCAAGCCGGGCACGCGCATCGTCTCCCACCAGTTCCCAATGCCAGGCTGGCCGCCCGACGACCGCCGGCAGGTGGACGAGGCCGAAATCCTGTTGTGGAGAGTTCCGAAATGACCGTTACGCCGCGCCTGCTCGACATTCGAGGCACGCTTGAAACCGATTACGCCGACGTCCTGACGCCAGCCGCGATTGCCGCGCTCGAGCACCTCGCCCATTTCGATCGCGACCGCCAGGCGCTGATGACCGCACGCATCGAGCGCCGGCGCCAACGCGCGGCGCAGCAGCAGCGCATCGGCTTCCTCGATCCAGACGCACTGATCGGCCGCACCCACATTTCCGTGCGCGACGCCCGCGCCGGCAACTTTTCCGGTTCAGAGATTCCGGCCGATCTTCGACGCCAGTGGATTCAGGGCACCGGTCCCGCAGCCCGGCCGAATGTGTCGGTCGAGGTTGGCATTCGCAACGTCGCCTACGCCCTGCTCTCGGGCGCTGACGGCTGGATGTTTGATGGCGAAGACGCGCTCGGCCAGGTCGAGACGATGTCGCTCGACAATCAGCGGAACTTGAAGCTCGCCATTCACGACGATCCCGTCTTCCTGAACGTCGCTGAGCAAGTGGCCGCGGAGATGAACCACTGGGCGGCTGGCTTCTTCAAGCGGCCGATCGTTGCCGATTGGCGGCAACAGTTGCGGTTCACGACCAAGATCTTCCGCGCTCGAGGTCTTCATCTGGACGACCGCCAGATTCGTCACGTCAACGGCGACGGCTTTTCGGCCTCGATTGTCGATGCGACGCTCTACCTCGTGAACAACCAGGAACGGCTGCGCGAACTAGGCGCGTCGCTGGTACTGTATCTGCCCAAGATCCAGACTGCCGAAGAAGCCGCGTTGTGGAGTGACATGCTCAACGCGCTTGAAGATCACCTGGGGCTCGAGCGGGGCGCCGTCAAGACCTATGTCCTCGTTGAGCAGATCGAAGCCTGCTTTCAGTTGATGGAGATCCGCGCTGCGCTCGGCCAGCATTTCGTCGGCTTCAACACCGGCCGCTGGGACTACATCAACAGCGTGTCCGATGCCGTGGCGTGGGATGGCGAGTTCATCAACCCCAACATCGACGCCATCACGATGACCTACGGCTACATGCGGCACTACGAAGACCGGGTGCGCCGGGCGGTGAACACGCCGGATCGAGACCATCGTTATGCGCTGTGGCAGGGCGGCATGGAGCCGAACATTCCGGTCGGCTCTGAAGCCGGCGTGGCCGCCGGTATGAAGCGTGCGCTCGCCGGCGCCGAACGCGAGCAGCGCGAAGGCGCCAGTGGCAAGTGGGTCGCTCACTGGAAGATGGTCCACCTCGTCCGGCCGGTCTGGGAACACGCCGGCGCCGACAACCAGATGGGCCGCGTCTTCCCGACGCTCACCTACGACGCGGCTGATGCCGAGGGCCTGACGCAGTTGGAGCCTGCCCCGCGCACCGTTCGCGGCGCCCGCGACTTGATCAGCGTGGCCATTCAGTACGGCAACGCCTTCGGCCAGGGCCTGCAAGCCGCCGCGTTGAAGCCGGCAGACTTCTTTGGCAACGACGATGTGCTGTATTTGATGGAGGACATGGCGACTGGCGAAATTCGCCTCAGCATCTTGTGGGAGTGGTTGCACAAAGGCGCGACTCTCACCGAGGATGGCAACGGCGTTCGCGCCGGCGACGTGTTTACCGCGGAACTCTGCCAGCGGTTGATGGACGAAGAGTACGAGAAGCTGTTGCAGGCTGGCACTCGCGACGTGCACGAGGTGTCGAAGACCAGCACGTTGCCAATTGCCCGCGAGATTGTCGCGACCTATGTGATGGGCCACGCCAAGCTGCCGTGGTACATCGACCTGCTGAATATCAATCTTGGCAACCACGATCTCGGTGAAGCCCGGCGCCGCATCCATTTGCTGGCCGAAACGTTCAAAGCAGATGGCACACGGATCACCGCGAACCTGGACTTCTCGGCCACCGATTGACACCGATGAGCCACAGAGCAGAATGGCTTTGACCAAATCGATCTGTGTTCAATCAGCGACTGATCCGTGGCGGTCTGCCTGTTGCGCGCCGCATGATTTCTCAGGAAAAGCGCGGGTCGCAGCTTGTGTTCGGCGCCTTTTTTACACGGTGAGGGAATAAGATGCGAGTCACCTCATGCGCAAGCTCCTAATCGCTGCCGTTATCGGAGTGTTGATTGGCTGTGCTTCTCAAGTGATGGCGCAGCAGGCCCCACCAGCGCCACGTCCACTGCCGACCATGGCGTGGGCGCCGAAGCCGATCAAGACGCCAGGGTATGTGCCACCGCAGAAGCCGTGGGTGAAGCTCTCAGACTTGAAGGCGACACACAAGGGCCAATCCAACTGGCGTGAGGTATTGGTGGACGACGGGCGGCTGATGGCCGAGTACGTCTCTGCCGCACCCGGCACGAAGGTCGCCCAGCGCTTTCATCCAGACACTCGCGAATGGTTTGCCGTGGTCGAAGGAGAGGTGCGCGTCGAGATTGAAGGACAGGAGGCGATTCGCGCCACGCGCGGATCGCTGATCAACATTCCGCGGCAGACGATCTATTCAGTTGAGACGGTCGGCTCGCTGCCAAGCCTGCGCTTTGTCGTGAACGTCGCCGGCGCGAAGACACTGTTCCCGCAAGAGGGGACGCCGCCCTTGGCTGCGGTGGGCACGGCGTGGGTGCCGGTCACGGTCAATCGGACCCCTGGCCGATACGACGAATTCAACCAGCCACACTTGAACATTCATGAAGCCGCGGCCAAGAACGAAAAGTACGCCGGCGGCCGATTCGTTCGCGATGACAAGTCAGAGATGTTGGTGCTGTACGGCCACGAAAAGAACATGCCGCCGCTTGACACGCTCGACAAGGGACACTTCCACGCAGAGAGTGCGGAGTTCTGGCTGGTGTTCACCGGCAAGATTCGCTACGCGTTTGAAGGGCAAGAGCCATTCGTCGCCAGCGAAGGGGATGTCGTCTACGTTCCGTCCAACACGTGGCACGCCACGCGCTACACGGGACCAGACCCGTCGTGCCGCCTGTCGATTACCGAGTATGTCGGCAACGCGCTGCTGCTGGAACCCCGCAAGCAGTAGACCTTAGCGGTCCTTCAGCCGAATGGACTGCGCCACCCGATTGAACACGGCGTTGTAGGCTGCGATCTCGCGCTCTGGCGCGACCGCCAGGTGATAGAACAGGTTGCCGTCCGCCAGCAACGTCGTGTAGACATCGACCTGTTCAACGCCGCCCAATACCGAACGACCTTCGAGCGGGGTCAGGATGGCGGTGCGCCCAGACAACCGCACGGTCTGTTGGGTGCCACTGACGCGCATGTCCTGGTTGCCGCGGACGAAGCCATCGACCAGCGTTTGCGTCGCCTGCCGCAAGTCGCGCGACGAAGCGCGCGTGACGCCCATCTCCACGCCGTGGGTCATCACCTCCTGGCCGTTGGACTGGCCATAGCCGTTCTGCGGCACGTACTTGATCGAGTCGTTGGTCGCCAGGGGCGTCCAGTTGGTCGGGATGCTGACCTGGAACAACTGACCGCCTTGTACGGTTCGGTACTGGCGAGCGGGCGCCGGAACGGGATCGCCCACGCGGCCCACCGACGCCGTTGCGGTCCCCTCGCCGTTGCGCGTGGTGCCGCGTTCGACTTCTTCCATCGTGCGGGCGGGTCCGAGTGAGGCGAAGCGTGAACGCGTCTGCGCGAAGCCGTTGTCGTTCGGGCGAGGAGCCACCCGCAGGTTGGCCGCCTCCTGCGTGATGTACTGCGTGCGATTGCCCGGGTTGGGGTGGCTGCTCAGCCATTGAGGCGGGCTGCCGCCACCCTGCTTGCCAATGGTCTCGAACATGCGCGCGAGATCGCGCGGGTCATACCCTGCGCGCGCCATGATTTGCGCACCCAGCAGGTCGGCTTGCTTCTCGTATTCCCGGCTGTACTTCATCATCCAGGTGCCGAGGCCAAACTGCGATCCCTGCGAGATGACTTCGCCCCAGCCGCCGCCAATCACGGCGCCGGCAATCGCGCCGGCGAGCGCGCCGATCTGAAAGCCCTGGGCCTTGGTCGCGTTGGCGGTGCCGTGCCGCAACAGCACGTGCGCCAGCTCGTGCGCCATCACGCCAGCAACTTCGCCTTCACCAGTAGCCGCCTCGATCATGCCGCGGTTGACGAACATGGGACCGCCCGGCAGAGCGAAGGCGTTGATGTCCTTCAGGTTGACGGGCGTGAACGAATAGTCAAACTGTGGCTTGTTGAGTTCAGCTGGTGCCGCGTCCACCAGCCGGTCGCCCAGTCGCGTAAGGTACCCCTCGACCTGATCATCGGTGATGATCGGGTACTCCTTGCGGACCTCTGCGGCCGCCTCGCGCCCGATTTGCACGTCCTGCTCGACCGTGTATTTGTTCTTGGGCGGGGTCACCTTGGTTTGGGCCACGACAGTGGTTGCGACCAGGGTGAAGACCAACGCCAGCCGGCTGTGCAGTTTCATCGACATAAATCCTCAAGGGTTCTATTTCAAGAACCGCGCCGTCTTGATCCGTCCTCTGGAGCCCGAATCCAGACCGGTTTGGCAATCAAGTGCCCATAAAGTGTAAAACAGCCGAGCTGGACGACAGCTTCTGCCTCGGTTTGCCGGGCACGACACTTGCTCTTTCACCATCGTGAGCGCAATTGTCGCGCTCGGGGAGTGACAGATGAGAATCGAACTTAGCGTGATTGGCGCGATGCTGCTGACCGCCAACGTCGCCTTCGCGCAGACGACCGGCACCGATATGGCGTCCCTGGAACGCAAGGTTCAGGACGCGCAAACGGCCCTGGCCCGCGTGGAGCCCACGGGCAACTACCGTGAACTGAAAGACCTGGAAGACGACCTCGCCTACCTGCGCGTCAAGGCGCGCCGCGGCGAGACCGTGACCGCTCGCGAACGGCGGGACGTGAGCGACCGCCTCGACCGGTTGACGACGCGCATCAACGGAACGTCGACGACGAGCAACAACAACCCCGGCTACGACAACAATCGCGACAACCGCGGTAATCGCGACGGTCGCCAGGGCGGCGGCCTCGGCACCACGCAGGGCAACACCTCGCGCGCCATCCCCTCGGGTAGCGAGCTCGACGTCAAGCTGGTGACCGGCCTGACCTCGGACACCGCGAAGCCCGAAGACGCCGTCGAAGCGACGACCGTGGTTGATCTCTATCGTGGGGACGACCTGATCGTACCGGCGGGATCGCGGATTACGGGTTACGTCTCGTCAGTCGATCGCGCAAGCCGCACCGACCGCAAGGGCAGCCTGACCATCATGTTCACTCGCTTGACCATGAACGGCCGGACGCGCGACGTCAACGCTCACGTGACGCAGGCGCTCGAAAGCGACGGCCTCAAGGGTGAAGCCGGGCGCATTGGCGCGGGCGCCGGTGTCGGCGCCATCATCGGCGGCATTCTCGGTGGCGTGAAGGGCGCGATTGCCGGCGTCCTCATCGGCGGCGGCGGCGTGATTGCCGCCACCGAGGGCAAGGACGTCCACCTGCCCGAAGGCACCATTCTGCGCATCCGTTTCGAAGACACCGTCCCGCTGGGCCAGTAGAATCCGGGGTGACTGTGTGCTCCTTCGGGCGCGAACCGCTGATGTAAGATCGCCACTGAACACGTCCGGCAGACGCCGGACGCCACATTCAGGCACGCCTCCGGAGAAGCTCATGAGAACCCAGTTAATCGCCGCCGCCTTGACCCTGGCCGTCGGCGCCGCCGGTACTGCCCACGCGCAGGGCGTCGACCCGCGTCCGGCCAATAATCCAGAGCAGAAGCCGGCCGCCGCCGGTCAGACCGATGCTCCCGAAACCAAGTCCACCGTCGCCTTCGACGTCGTCACCGTCGCCGAAGGCCTGGTGAATCCGTGGAGCCTCGCCTTTTTGCCCAGCGGCAAGATGCTGGTGACCGAGCGTCCAGGCCGGCTGCGCGTGCTGAGCGCCGACGGCAAACTGTCAGCGCCGGTCACCGGACTGCCGGCGGTTGACGCGCGCGGCCAGGGCGGCCTGCTCGACGTGGTGCTCGACCCCGCGTTCGCGAAGAACAGCTTGATCTACTGGAGCTATTCCGAGCCGAAAGAAGGCCAGGCCGGTGTCAACAACACCGCCGTCGCCCGCGGCAAGTTTGTCGACGATGCGGCGGCGCCGCGCGTTGATGAGATGCAGGTGATCTATCACCAGCGGCCGTCCTTGAACTCGCCGCTGCACTTCGGCAGCCGCCTGGTCTTCGGTCGTGACGGCACGCTGTTCGTGACCCAGGGCGATCGCTCGATCACCGAAGGCCGCATGCAGGCGCAGACGCTGTCGAGCGGGATCGGCAAGATTGTTCGCATCAACCCCGACGGTTCGATTCCGAAGGACAATCCGTTCGTCGGCAAGGAGGGCGTGCTGCCGGAGATCTGGTCGTTCGGTCACCGCAACATTCAGTCGGCGGCCCTGCATCCCACGACCGGTGAACTGTGGGAAGTGGAGCACGGCACGCGCGGCGGCGACGAAATCAACATCGCGCGCAAGGGCAAGGACTACGGCTGGCCGACGATCGCCTATGGCATCGAGTATCGCGGCGGCACCATTACCGGCGGCATCACGCAGCAGGCCGGCATGGAACAGCCGTTGTATTACTGGGATCCGATCATCGGGCCGAGCGGCATGACGTTCTACACCGGCTCGCTGTTCCCGGCGTGGAAGGGCAACCTGTTTGTGGGTGGCCATGGCACCAATGACCTGGTGCGGCTGGTGCTCGACGGCGAAAAAGTGATTGGCGAAGAGCGGCTGCTGAAGGATCTGCAGCCGAAGCCGGAACGCGTTCGCGACGTTCGTACCGGTCCCGACGGCGCACTGTACGTCGTCACTGACAGCTCGACTGCGCGCATTCTCAAGCTGGTTCCGAAAAAGGGTTAACGGTTCATCCAGGATGCAGGGGGCCGGTTAGCGCCGGTTCCCTGTGTCGACCCTGCCCTTGAGGGTGGCGCCCTCTTCCATCACGAACGTCGGCGACGTCACGTCCCCTTCCACCACCGCCCTCCACCTTGCCGCTGATGCTCACGGCCGTGTCTCCCGTCCTGAATCCGCCCCAGGATCCCGTCACGCCGTTGTGAGCGCCCGTCTTCAGTCGGGTGATGGCGGTTGGTTTTTCGACATTTCTAGAAAATTCAACAAATTTTTCGACGAAGTGAGCTTTATTTCGACTCTGCACGGGTATAGTATTATTTCGACAATAAACATAGCAATTTGGCCTTGTTCGACTCTTGTGAGGTTTTTTCGACTTGAACCTGCAACATCTCGGGCCAGCGACATTCCAGGAACGGCTCGTTCCCCAGGGCACGCGCCTGGCTGGCGCCGCGGCGCTCGTGCATGAGCTCGGCATTGCGGCGCCGGTCCGCCGCCCGAGCTGCGTGTCAGACCAACACGTTCGCAACAGCCGCCGGAATGACGGCCTGTGGACCATTTTCGACAAGCGCTACTGGCCCGGCAACGACGCGGGCAGCCATATCGAGTTCTTCCTCAAGCACGAGAATGCCGACCTGCTGGTCCTCAAGCGCATCCTCGAAGCCCTGCCACCCGCCGAGGTCGAGGCCATCGTCCGCGCCGCCCCCACCGCCGCGCATGTGCGACGCACCTGGTTCTTCTATGAAGCGCTGACAGGGCGCACGCTGGACGTGGCAGACGCACCCCGTCAGCCCTCCGTCGACGCCCTCGATCCCAAGACCTACTTCACGGGCAAGGGGCGCCTCTCAAAGCGCCACCGCGTTCGGGACAATCTTCTCGGCACGGCACGCTATGCCCCGGTCATCAGGCGCACCGCGGCGCTCGAACAGATGCTCGGTCTCGATCTGGCTGCGCGGGCGCGCGAGACGGTTGGACGCACGGGCGGCCACCTCGTCACGCGTGCCGCCAGTTTCCTGCTGCTCGCCGACAGCCGGGCCAGTTTCCAGATTGAAGGGGAGCGCCCGCCACGCAATCGCCTCGAACGATGGGGCCGCGCCGTGCTACAGGCCGGCAGGAACCCGCTCACGGTCGACGAAATTATTCGACTGCACAACGTGCTGATCGAGGATCGGCGCTTCGTGCAGCCCGGGCTTCGCCACGACGGCGTCTTCGTCGGCGAGCGCGATCACGCGGGCGACCCGCTGCCCGAGTTCATCGGCGCGCGCGCCCAGGACCTCGCCGACCTCATGGCCGGCATGCTCGAAGCCAACGACCGCATGCGTGACGACGGCCTCGACCCGGTGCTGCAAGCCGCCGCCACCGCCTTCGGGTTTGTCTACGCCCATCCGTTCGAGGACGGCAACGGCCGTCTGCATCGGTGTCTCATTCACCATGTCCTTGCCGAACGCCGGTTCACGCCGGCGGGCATGGTCTTCCCGATGTCGTCCGTCATGCTCGACCGCATCGACGACTACCGCACTACGCTCCAGGCCCATTCAGGCGTGCTGTTGCCGTACATCGAATGGCGGCCGACGCCGGAACGCAACGTCGAGGTGCTGAACGACACGGCGGATCTCTACCGCTACTTCGACTGCACGCAGGCGGCGGAGTTTCTCTACGCCTGCGTCGAGCGCACGGTCGACGAGGATCTGCCGCGCGAGATTGACTATCTCCGCCGGCACGACCTCGCACTGCAGCGGATCATGGTCGCCGTCGAGATGCCGGATCGCATCGCCGAGAATCTCGTGATGTTCATTCGGCAGAACCACGGCGCGCTCTCGAAGAACCGACGCGAAGGCGAGTTCAGCCAGCTCACGGACGATGAGGTCGAGAGACTCGAGCGCATCGTAGCGGACGCGTTCGAGGGCTTCGCCGGAGCGTCGCCGGCTCAAGGACGAGGATGAACCATTGAACGCCGTTGAAATCGAACAGGCCATCACCGATCGCCGAAAACTCCTTCGACATCCGCGCGACCAGCCGGCTTAACCGCCTCTATGTCGAGCTGCTGAAGGACAACCCGGAATAGGGCACCGACGCCCGCCGCCCCGACATGAACCATTTCATGGCGCGGTTGATCTTCTGCTTCTTCGCCGAAGACACCGACATCTTCACCGGCAGGCGCCTCTTTACGGATACCGTCGCGAAGATGAGTGCGCCCGATGCCTCGAACACTCACGAGGTCATCAGCATCTTGTTCCGCGCCATGAGCGCGACGAACGAGGAGCGCGAAGCCGCCGGGCTTCCGCGCTGGTCGAAAGACCTTCCATACGTCAACGGCGGCCTCTTCTCCGGCAACATGGATGTCCCGCGCTTCAGCAAGATCGCGCGCCTACCTGCTCCATATCGGAAACCTAGACTGGACCCGGATCAACCCGGACATCTTCGGCTCGATGATCCAGGCCGTCACCGACGATGACGAGCGTGGCGCGCTCGGGATGCATTACACCAGCGTCCCGAACATCCTCAAGGTTCTCAACCCGCTCTTCCTCGATAACCTGCGGGCGAAACTCGAGGAAGCGAGTGGCAACGCCCGCGCGCTCATTCGCTCCGCGTCTCCCGGCGCGGTGACGGAGCCGGTCGCACCGCAAGAAATGCGAAGACTTCGAGACCTTCAAGCCGCTCTTCGAGCGCGTCAGGGCCGACCTCGACGATGGCGATCGTCAAGTCGTTCCCGTCCATGACATCGATGCTGTGAAGGCAGCCGCCATCCAGAAGGGCGATTTCTTCATAGTCGAGGGCCAGCTCGCCTACGTCGCCGAAATGGGGGAGGAGTTCACGACTAAGTACGACCGCAAGGACAGGCGTCTCCGGGTCATCTACGACAATGGCACTGAGAACGACGTGCTACAGCGCTCCCTTCAGAGAGCGCTCCACCGCGACGCGACGGCGCGGTTCATCACCAGCCTCGAAATCGGCCCCCTGTTCTCGGGTGAACCAGGCGAAGACGATCTCGCCGCCGGCACGATCTACGTCCTGCGCAGCAAGTCAGACAATCCGACGGTCGCGGCGCACCGCGACGTGCTGCACAAGATCGGCGTGACGGGCGGCAAGGTCGAGGCGCGCATCGTCAACGCCAGCCTCGACCCGACATTCCTGCTGGCCGACGTGGAGATCGTCGCCACCTACACGCTCTACAACATCAACCGGGTCAAGCTCGAGAACATCCTCCACCGCGTCTTCGCCTCCGCGCAGCTGGACATCGAGATCAAGGACCGCTTCGGCAATCCGGTCAGACCCCGCGAGTGGTTCCTCGTGCCGCTCTTCGTCGTCCATGAGGTTGTCCAGCGCATCAAGGACGGCTCGATCACCCAATACGTCTACGACCCGAAGGCCGCTCGGCTCGTGAAGCCGACGACAGCCTAGCGAAAGAGGTAGACCGTGCTGCAGCGCGTGATCTCGATCAGGAATGTCGGCCGGTTCAAGAACTGTGGAGCTGCAGGTGACGTCACGTTCCGCCGCTACACGCTCATCTTTGCGGAGAACGCGCGCGGAAAGACGACGCTGTGCGACATCCTTCGCTCGCTCTCGCGCAATGTCCCAGACATCGTCCTGGGGCGAGCCACTCTCGGCGCGGCCGAACGTCCAGAGATTCAGCTGCTGACTGCCCACGGAAACCATGCCTTTCGCAACGGGACATGGACTTCGCCCTATCCGAACATCTTTGTGTTTGACGGCACATATGTGCGGGACAATATTTTTGCTGGCGATGTGGTCGATACTGAACATCGCCGCAATCTGTACCGCCTCATCATCGGCGCGCCGGGCGTCGATCTAGCCGCGTCCCTCGATGCCTTCGACGTGCAGCTCAGGGACAAGACGGCTGAGATTCGCAACAATCGCTCGCAGATTCAGCGCTTCGTGCCGCAGGGCATGACGGTGGATGCTTTCATGGGCCTTGCAGAAGATCCCGTCATCGACGCCAAAATCGAGGCCAAGGAGCTTGACCTGCAAGCCGCCCGGCAGGCCGCGCAGCTTCAACAGAAGGCCGCCCTTGCGGCGCTCACCGTTCCTGTTTTTCCTGCGGCGTTCGCGGCGCTACTCGCCAAGACATTTGCCGACGTCGCCGCAGACGCTGAGATTCACGTGAGAGAGCATGTGCAACACCACGGCATGCAAGCGGGCGGCGAACGATGGCTTGCCGAGGGTTTGCAATACGTCACTGACGACTCATGCCCGTTTTGTGCGCAAGGCATCGGAGCGATCGCTCTCATTCAGGACTACAGATCGTTCTTCAGCCGCGAATATCACGCGCTGCGCGATGAAGTCGCCGCCCTGAAGCAACAGGTCGACGCGGCCATCGACGAACGCGCTGCCGCTGCCATTGAGCAGGCGATCACGCGGAATCGGGCTGCGGCCGATTCGTGGGGCCAGTATTGCGAGTTTGAGGTGCCGGGCCTGCGTGAGGACCAATCAGTCCAAGCAGTTCTGCGAGCGCTCCGTGGCGCTGCGCAAGCCCTCCTCGACACCAAGGCCGGAACCCCTCTCGAGGCAGCGCCGCCTGACGACCTCTTCACAGAAGCACTCGCCAACTTCGAGATTCTGCGCACCGCCATCCAAGCCTACAACGCAGCGGTTGCGGCCGCCAACGTCACCATCGCGGCCCGAAAGCGGCAGGCGCAATCGGCGAATGTCAGGGACGTAGAGAATGAGCTATCGAGGGCGAGAGCCACCAAGGCGCGGTATACGCCAGAGGCCGTCGGTCTTGTAGCTACTGACGCGCGCCTGGGGCGCGAGAAGGCGACCCTCGAAACGCACAAGGCGACTGCGCGGCTGGCGCTGGATGCCCACACACTGCAGGTCATCACCCAGTACGGTCAGCGCATCAACTACTACCTGGAACGGATAAACGCCAGCTTCAGAATTAGCACACCGACGCACACATACCGCGGAGGCACGCCGAGCACAAGCTATCAGATCATCATCAACAACAGTCTGGTAGACCTTGGTGATCATCAAACGCCGCTGAGCAGACCGAGCTTCAAGAACACGCTGAGCGGTGGTGACCGTACGACCTTGGCCTTGGCCTTCTTCTTCGTTCAGCTGGAGCAGGACGCGAGCCGCGCACAAGCAACGGTGGTGTTCGACGATCCGTTCGGCAGTATGGATTCGTTTCGTCGCAGCCACACCGTCAATCAGGTCTTCCGCTGCGGCCAGGCCTGCCTCCAGGTCGTCGTACTGTCCCATGACCCAGCATTCCTTCATCTCCTATGGGACCGTGTGGCTCCCGGTGAGCGAAAGTCTCTGACTCTGGCGAGAATCGGAGAGGACAACACCACGATTGCGGAATGGGACATCGACCGCGCCGTACAGGCGCGCTACCGCGCTGACATAGATACACTCCATCGGTTCTTCGCTGACGGAGAGGGCGAGCCGCGCGACGTGGTTCAGAAGATGAGGCCTGTAATCGAAGCCTATTGTCGCAACCTCTATCCGGCGCAGTTCGGAGATCAGATGATGATGGGTGGGATTATCGCGGCCATTCGAAATGCAGGCGTGGCGCACACGCTCGCGCCGATCGTCGACGACTTCGACGAGATAAATGTCTACTGCCGCCGCTACCACCACGGCGACAATCCCAGCGCGGCGACCGAACTACTAGACGACGCCGAGCTCAAAGGCTACGCGGGCCGCACCTTGAGGCTAGTTGGCTGCCTCACATGAAGAGGGAAATACAGGAGATGGAGGAAAGCCTTCTGGGCTCTGACGCAATCAAATGCCCATCTAGCTGTCTTCCCAGGACCCGTCAAAATGCAGAACGCCAGCGGACGACGTTTGTGGCATTCTTCCCACACTGAAGGGAGTTCATGAATGGCGCGAGGCGACATTAAGGCTGGTAAGAGCACCCTGATTGGTGCGACCGGCGAGTATTTCGTTATGGCGGAACTACTTCGGCGCGGGTGGCTCGCCGGTCTGACACCTCGCGGGGCTAAGAGCTACGACATCATCGCGACAATGGAGGATCGAACGATAAAGGTTCGAGTCAAGACGAAGACTGCGGACGCCAATATCTTTCGGTGGAACCTTCGTGAGGACGGCAGGGTGTTCATGGGCCGCATAGACAAGTACGATATTTGCGTATTGGTCGACCTCGCCTCAGTGTCTCCCGAGTACTACGTCATTCCAACCTCAAAAGTGGAAAAGAGACTTCTTGAACTGCGCCAGGCATGGCTAGACGGCAAGGCGACTCGCAACCCGTCCAACAAGGTCATCACTTTCATGCTGCCGCAGGATAGCGAGTGGCTCGATCGTTTCAAGACATGGGCTGCGATTGATGCAATTGCTTCAGTCGACGGCGAAGCGAAGGCGCGCTCCGGCGCTGCTGCTTAACGAATCAATCAATTACTTATCTCGTCTGTTCAGACAACAAACCCGGTATCCAGCGCGATCAGGGATTGCGCATCACTGCTAGTAGCTGACCCAATGTCGAGCACCGCTTCGAGAACCTGCGCCCCGAACACGCCCGGCAACGGTCGGGCCCTCTGGCAGCTCCTCATCTCTATCGAGGCGGCGCGACGGGCCACGGCTTCAGCTCGCCCTCGTCGGTCAACTCGAATACGCGGGTCGTCTGGGTAGTTGTGGAAAGCCTCGCGACGGCTTGCCGCCAGATTTCAATTCGCTCCGCCAGTCGGCGTGACTGGCGAACTCGAGAAACGACAATCGTCGCGGCCACTCGCGTCCCGGAGAGGAAGTCGTCGTCTTGGGTCAGGAACAGCAGATTACTGTCGGCAAGCCGTTCCCTGATTCGGGCATCAGAGGCGCCCCGCCAATTCAGCGTGATGATGTGCTCGACGAGCAGGCCATTCGCCTGAAGGACGCCAACTAGCCCGAGCGGGAAGTTCTCGTCCAGCAGGATCTTCACGACGCCTGTCTGACCGCCGGGGCTTGATGAGCGGCCACGTGCGCGGCGTACGCCAGCGCACTGCGAATCTGCTGAACGGTTACTGCGTACTCAGCGGAAACGGTCTCGGTCGATTCACCCGCCGCGAGAGCGCCGACGATTGTCGCGACATCAATCCGAGTACCGCTCAAGCAGGGCTTCCCAAACCGTACATCGGGGTCCATCGAGATACCGGGAAAGACTTCCATGCCCCGACTCTAGCAAAAAGCGTGGTCGGTTGCTCCGAAAAGACCAACACCAGCCGTGTCACGAAGAGGGCAGGGCAATCGAGTAGCTCGTGCTGCGCCCGCCGCCTTCATCCTTCTTCAACAGGCCCTGGTCGATCAGACCCTGAATGTCGCGCAGCGCCGTATCGTGCGAGCACTTCGCCAGCACCGCCCACTTCTTCGTCGTCAGCTTGCCAGTGAAGCCGTCGAGCAATTGGTTCAGCATGACGCGCTGGCGATCGTTGATCGCCAGCCGTGCCGAGCGCTCCCAGAAGCGCGCCTTGCGCAGCACGGCGCCGAGGGTCGCCTCGGTGCCATCGAAGGACCGCCCCAGGCACCCCAGGAACCACTGCAGCCATGGCGTCACATCGAGCGTGCCTTTCTGAGTCCGCTCGAGCATGTTGTAGTAGTCGTGGCGATCGCGCCTGATCTGCGCCGACATGCTGTAGAAG
>ENA-ORBV01002210-ORBV01002210.1-microbial-mat-metagenome-genome-assembly--contig:-NODE-2210-length-41472-cov-16.916874_pt1 | contig 41472 bp, 34 predicted proteins | sample MGYA00237777_ERZ505514 | MGnify/ENA primary metagenome ERZ505514 (study PRJEB26160, sample SAMN06269048) | microbial mat metagenome | isolation source: Oligotrophic lake microbial mat | place... | reverse complement strand
ATTAAGATCATTAAGAATTCACTCTCTTAATTTCTTAATGAGCTTAATGGTAAAATTTTTTTCTATTTCTTATCTCCCAAAGGCAACTCAATATTTTCGCCCCAAATATATTTGTTAAACCATTGCCAGTTGTGCCAGGTAGCCGCTAGTCTTTCTTTAGGTTTTGTTATTCCATGACCAAACCCTTTATAAACAATCAACTCAGCAGGCACATTTTTATCGCGCAAGCCCTGTAATAATTCGTAGGCATTGGCAATGGGTACGCGCCTGTCTAGTTCTCCATGTTGAATAAGTGTTGGAGTTTTAGCTTTATTAATATTTGTAATGGGAGAGGTTTTTTTATACATCATTTCATCACTCCACGGTGTTCCTTTTAAGTATTGTCTGGCAAATGGGTGAATGTCGGTACTCACATAATAGGTCATCCAGTTGCTTATACCTGCTCCAACTGAAATTGCTTTGAATACATCCGTGTTGGTCGTCAGAAAAGCAGAGATATAGCCACCTTGACTCCAGCCCATGCTTCCCATTTTATTTTTATCAATCATTCCTTTTTTATCGAGATAATCGATACCACTCATTATATCCCACATATCGCCCACACCCAGATTTTTTACATTAAGCGATCGAAATGCTTCGCCATAGCCAGCCGAGCCCCGATAGTTAGGCCTCAACACCAAACAATCTTTATCAAGCCATTGCACAATTGGGTACACATAAGCCGGAACGGGAGTTGGCGTATCGATTCCAGTTGGCCCACCGTGTATAACAACAAGCAATGGGTATTTTTTTGATGGATCATAATTCTTTGGTTTATGAAGCACTCCTTCAATTGTCGCCCCATCCTTGCTCTTCCAACTGATCACCTCACTTTGAGCTACTTTCCAATTTTTTGTTTGTCCCGTCATATCTGTAAGTTGTTTAACAGAGCCATTGGCATTGGAAATAAACACTTCGTTGAGTTGATTATCACCACGACCGGTAAGGGCAACCGTTTGTCCATCTTTTGAAAAAGAAAATCCAAAAATTTGACTTGGCGAATCCTTAAAGATTGAATGCGTGCCAGTCTTCGCATCAATGCGGTATAGAGGCCGCTTCGTTTTATTCCAAATAGATGCGTATACACCTGTTTGCTCCCAGACAAATCCACTCAAATCTTCGTCAAGCGATTTTGCTAGCTGGCGCGTGGCTTTTGTGACCACACTAATTACAAATAGTTGAGAGTTTTTATAGAAATTAGAAAGTGTATCGCTGAGATTAGAGGTGAACAAAACTTCTTTCGAGTCAGGCGACCAGTCTTCTAACCCATCAGAACTTGGATTGGTTACAAGAGCAACTATTTTATTGTCGGTTAGATTAACGATAGAAATATCTGCTTTAATAAATGAGTTGATTAGTGGATTTGGTTGGTGCCCAAATGCGATTGACTTCCCATCGGGAGAAACTATGAAAGACGTAACCGTAAATTTTCCATCTGTAATTTTTTTAGCTTTTGCCAATTCAATACAGCCAGCTTTAGCTTTTAACGAATCAATTTTTTCATAGCAAGGGAGTTCTGTTGGATCAGGCATAAACGGATTAAAATCCACTTGCCAAAGGTGAGCGAGCGTAAATTCTTTGTCATCCACCTCAAAGCCGCCATATCGTTTTTCCTGCTCCTTTTTATTCTTGTCTTCCTTTTCGGGTTTAAGAAAAATAAATTTTGTTCCAGATGGGTACCACTTAAATGATGAAACTCCTTCTTCTTCGTTGGTGACAGCTTTTGCTTCTCCGCCTTCTATGCTGATTACCTGAATTTGATTTTTGTTTCCCCTATCTGCAAGAAAAGCAATCCACTTCCCATCGGGCGAAAACGCAGGACTACTGCTACTACTTTTTGGTGTGTTGGTTAATTGAAATGGAGTTGCCCCGTTTTTGCTTAGCCAAATCTCCGAATCAAATCGATTCTCATTCCAATCTGTTGTTTGCAGCGCATAAGCAACATGCTTTCCATCATCTGACAACGCAACACCGCCAACACTGCGCAAGGAAATCACTTCCTCAAAAGTGGGAACGTGCTGTGCAAAAATATGAGCAGAAATTAAAAGGAGGGGAACAAATAAATAACGATTCATAAGCAGAGGTTTGGTCTGTTAATGAAGCCAAATTGAAGAGTAATTAATATTCCTTTTACAGGAATGGATGTATAGAAGGATAACCTTTCTAAGTAACTACTTTTTCATGCCATTCGGCACGGGTGCCGGCCCATCTGGTATGTAAGCCTTATAAACCTGGTTGCCTTTGCGCTGATCAAATTCTGCTCTTACGTCTTTGCGCAACTGCTCATTTTCAAAAAGATCAACCATAGTCATTGCTAATGATTTTGCGGCAAACACCATTCCCTTATGACCAATAGACATGCCGCCACACGCAACAACACTCCAACCATGCCATGCGGTATTGGGTGGAGCTGTGGTAGCATAAAGTGTTATTTCAGGTACGTTCCAACTAATATCGCCTACATCGGTAGAGCCTCCCATGGGATGTTCCTGTGTTTCTTTGAGAGGATATATTTTCCCATCTAAACCAGTTTGTTCACCGCCCTGCACTTCCTGAATTTTTTTTGCAAAGGCAATCTCTTCAGTAGTATAATTAATCGGACCTAAAATTTCCAGATTCTTTTGCAGCGCTGCTGCTCCGGTGAGATTTACCAGCAATTCATAATCTCCAGATAGAATCGTAACTTTTGATTCCACACCTGCAATCTTAGCTGCGCCTTCGGCAATTTCTTTTACACGGGCAAACACCACCTCAATGCCTTCGCGCTTACTATCCCGAACCCACATCCAAACTTTTGCATACTCGGGCACTACGTTGGGCACATCGCCACCGCTCATAATAGTATAATGCATGCGCACACTGGGGCGCACGTGTTCGCGAAGCATGTTTACGCCATCGGTAAATGCTTCCAGTCCATCCACGGCACTTCTGCCATTCCACGGATCCACAGCTGCGTGGGCCGCTTTGCCTTTAAACTCAACAATGAAGTCAACCAATGCCTGAGTGCTTTGGGTAAAAGCTGCAATCTCAACATCCGGATGCCAATCAAGGCATACATCAAGATCAGCAAAAAGTCCATCACGGGCCATATAGATTTTACCACCTACTGATTCTTCAGCTGGAGTTCCATAAAAACGAATAGTGCCTTTCAATTTTCCTTGTTGCATAAGTTCCTTAATAGCAACTGCGGCACCTAGACTTCCGGCACCAAAAAGATTATGGCCACATCCATGGCCACCAGCGCCAAGATTTAATGCTTCTTTGGTGGGTTGAGCCTTTTGTGAGATTCCGGGCAACGCATCATACTCGCCCATGATACCGATAATCGGTTTACCGGATCCATATTCTGCAGTAAAGGCTGTAGGCATGCCTGCCAAAGCACGTTTTACCACAAAGCCTTGCGCTTCGGCATAATCGGCCAATTCTTTTGCTGATTTATTTTCGCGCAATGCCGTTTCGGCATAAGCCCAGATTTTGTCACTGACAGAAATCAACTCTGATTGATGTTTAGCAACCGATTCAATAACCGCTGTTTTATTCGGATTAATTGTGGATTTCTTTTTTTGGGCAGCTACTGCAAAGCTTGCTAAGAGAAACAAAAGGGATATTAATTTATTCATAGCTTAGGTAAGTAAAGACATCAAGATATACTTTTTATTTCATAAAAATCCACCGTCAATGAAGGGCAATATTTTTGATTACAACCCTAAAATCCTTTTTTGTGTCAAACAGTTATAAAGTTTATGTTTATGAAAAACGTCTTTAAAATCATCATTTTTAGTTCTGTCTTATTTGCTGCTGCTTGCGAGGAAGAACCTTTGCGGGTATCGTGCAATCAGGGAGTATTTGCCACGATAAAAGATCTTAGTGGATTAGATGGATGCGGATTCGTATTTGAGTTAGCTGATAGCACCCGGCTTGAACCTCATCGACTGCTATATTGTGGTACACAACCGCTTCCAAAAGAAGTGACTGAAGATCCTTTATTTAATTTTGATTTTGTTGACGGGAAACGTGTAAAAATTGGATTTGACGAAATACCCGATGCAACAAGTATTTGTATGGTGGGAAAAGTTGTGAAGATTAAATGTATCGAGGAATTGACTTTAATAACTGAACAATAATGAAAGTAGTTGTCTTTTTGCTTGTTGGTATTTTATCAGTCTTACTGCCTGCGAAACAATTGATCTTCCTTCCAATGCTCCAACTTGTATTAAGAAGTTAATTCGTGGTAGTAATGGAACTCCAAAAGCGGTTTGGAAATATCAGTATTAAAAGGAAACTGTATATCTGGTTATCCCTGATTGTTGCGACCAATATATTTCTGTTTATTCAAGCCGCTGTAATTTCATCTGTGCACCCAGTGGTGGCTTCAGAGGAAAGGGCGATGGTAAATGCCCAAACTTTAATGATGAGGCAACTGATGCTGTTTTGATCTGGAAAGCAGATTGATCATTTCAAAATTTAGTGCTCGCACCTCCCCCTCCAGAATCTCCGCCTCCACCTGAATTATCTGAACCAACATGTGCAACGTTACCCCCCATAGTTTGTGAGATTACAAATGCCTCCACATTCATCTCTGCCCAGCGTTGGGATAAAATATTTTCACCTGTAAAACCGGCTCGGTTTATTTTCAAATAGTGCATTAGTAAGATAGCGACTCCAATTAACGCGCTTCCAACAAGGGTTAAAGTAATTTCGGTATGACCGAGACTATAATAATATTTCAACGTAAATACTGAGAAAGCAAGCACAAGCAAACTCACTCGAAGCAACACTGCATCTTTCTTCTTGAATCCAAAATACAAATAAGCAACCGGAATAATCACTGTAAAAAAGTAGAATAGAAAAGCAAACGGAATATCAGCTCCGCCTTCCAACGATAAGTCCATAAGATTTACGCTTAGTTCACGCACAACCAAATAGTTGCCGCTGGCATAGATGAACAAAAGGCTGATTGATTCAACAACCAATAAATTGTTAGTCCAGAGTTTATAGCTAGGATTGTTTTTAAATCTCTTTACCAGAAAATACAATAAGCTAAATACAACAATGAAAAAAAACGGAATTACTTGTCGGAAAATTCCGCCCGCTTCATAGAAATTATAAAACAAAATTCCCGCAAAGGAAAGCAGCGCTAACACTGTTGTTAACAAGTCGAGGTAGCGCCAAGCCGAAAATGAAAAAACGAGCAAGCAAATAACTAAGATTAACTGTGTGCCGTCAAAATCGGTGAGGCCAGCCACACCGCCAATGGTAAAACCACAGGCATGATACATAATGGCTTCCGTTACGCCTGATTTAAAGTGATTCTTCCCGATGAACATTTTCTCCAATGCAAAAAAAGAACCTAGGCCATAAACAATACAAGCGATAGAAATTGCTGTAACGTTAGCGCTTGCAATAGATAATCCAAGCAAACCTGTTATACCCAAGATGGCTAACAGTGTTGCAATGAAAAGTAAAATTCGGATGATCATATTGGGATGATAAAACGGAGTTTTATAAGCCTCTGCTATTGACCTGAACTGATCAGTCGAAATAAATCCGTGATTTGCCCAACGCTTAGTTTCCTTGATAAGCGCCAGGTGATAAACCCATTGATGATTGTAGGCACTTTTCATGCTGCTTTCTTAAAAAAGTTTTTGTACCGGATTACGAAATAGATAAATCCGCCACAAGATAGAATGGAGTAATAAAACCATAACATCGGTTCGGCTTCAAAAACAGTTTCGGCTAATAGATATGTAGTGGCGTAATATCCCGCAAGGAAAGCATATAGCAAAAAGAGAAATGATTTTTTTTGACGGGCCATATACCACGCAAAAAAACAGCCTGCATATATCAATAAAATATACATCAGCCACCACGTTTCCATAAACAAGCCCACCACGGCACCTACAAAAAATATCAGGACACAAAAGTTCAGATAGGTAAAAGTAAAATGAGTCTTGATTGATTTGTAGTCAAGAAAAAAAGTAATGGCTCCGACCACCACAGAAAACACAAGAGCCGTGTTATGCAAATCACTGGAGGTAAAGAACTCACCACTGTACCATTTTTGTGGCGAAATGGTGATGCTCCAAAAAGAGGCCAGTGCCGTAATAGCTAATGAAAGAACTCCGAGATGATCAAACCGATAAGCCGCATAAAAAAAGAATGCAGCCGTGATTAACGTGCTCCACCCAAGATGCTCGTACAACGCACCGTATTGAAATTGAAGGTAGCCCTGTATGGAAATGAAGAGCAAGCACCCAAGCAACAATACATAGTCGTAGTAGGGTGTTGGTGATTGAACTCTGCTATGTGAATATCCCATTTCATGTTTAACAACATACCAAAAAGCTACAAACATCAGCAGTGCAAGCAACGTAATGCTTACTATATGCCCGAGGTTGCCAATATTCTGATAAATAAGCAGGCCAGCCCCGGTAGTAAAAAGCATTACACCGAGATACAGCACGGTGCGGAGTTCATAAAAAACCGAAATAACTTTACCGGAAGTGATAACGTCTATTCTTTTAAATTGATCCTCGCTTATGAAGCCTTTATCAAAAAGTTCCTGAGGGGTTTCTCTTGTCATCTATTAAGACTTTAATTATTCTCGAGAAATGTAAACTCAGGAAGCTTTATTATCTCGCCTCCCCTCATGGCTGATTCATGAGCCAGAATGCCTACGCATGTTATGTTGGCCGATTGTTGTGCATTGGGGTAAGGTTGTTTTTCTTCAACCAGTGCCATTATAAATTGATGAGCCAGATGAGGATGAGATCCTCCATGACCTGCGCCTTGTATAAAGGAGAGATGTTGATTGCTTTCGGAGTCGTATACACCGGCTATTGTAAACGATGCTATTTCCTTTGGGAGCAAGTGTCCGTAATCAGGAACATTTACACGTGAAGGTATTTCGCCAGCATGAACAAGATGCTGCTCGTGTTCAATCTGTGTCCACTCAAATGATTTCTTGGAGCCATAAGCGTCAAAACTTTCACGATACTGCCGTGCGGTATTGAATAAAGATCGCGTAACTTCTGCCGACAGATCAGAATTTCTGAATTTGATGTGGCAGGTTTCAACGGCAAATGGAGAATTATATTTAGGTATCAGGTTTTCACTAATCCTACCCGAACCAAAGCAAGAAACGTATTCTGCCTGGTCACGGGTAAGTCCTAACACGGGCGCTACACAGTGCGTAGCATAATGCATGGGTGGAAGTCCTTCCCAATAGCCGGGCCAGGCACCCATCTCCTGCTGATGTGAGGCTCGAAGAAATTGTATTCGTCCCAGTTCACCTTTGTCATACATCTCTTTCACAAATAAAAATTCTCGGCTGTATAGCACAGTCTCCATCATCATGTAGGTGCGGCCTGTTTCTTTCACCGCTTCAACAATGGCGCGACATTCCTCCACCGTGGTAGCCATAGGCACCGTGCAGGCTACATGTTTACCGGCACGCAAGGCTGCCAGTGATTGTAATGCATGATTGTGAATAGGGCTGTTGATATGAACAGCGTCTACGTTTGGATCCTTCAGCAATGTTTCAAAATCGGTGTATCGCTTTTCGATACCAAATGCGTTTCCAATTTCATCCAACTTACTTTTGGTACGCTGGCAAATGGCATACATGTTTGCATGAGGATGTTTTTGATAAATTGGGATGAACTCAGCGCCAAAACCTAATCCCACAATTGCAATATTTATTTTCTTAAGTGCGGGAGCTGTAACTATCTTCATATTGGAAAGCAAATTATTGTTTAAATTATTTATCTAGGGCCAATTGTTCGAAATAGAATACTCCGTTCTTATTCGCAATTACAATATCCAATCGTCCGTCTTTGTTCATGTCTTCTGTAACAAATTGAATGCCCACCCCCGATGTATCGTCAATAAGATGCTTTACCCACACCGGCCTATTTTTCCCATCTTTAAGTAACTCGAACCAATAAATCACAGCGGGCTCCATACCTCCAGGCCCGCCACCCTGATGAGCGAAAAAGCGTTTGCCTGTGATCAGATCTGGAAGACCATCATTGTTTACATCTTGCAAAACAAGACTGTGAGACTCAGAAAAAGTACTATCAATAGTGTGCGTAATGAAAGAACTCTTTTTGTCTTTATCAAAAACCTGTTCATACCACCAAACTCCGTAGGCATGAGCCGAAGACGATACCACATCGTTATCACCATCGCTGTCAAAATCGTAGGTGATCATTTGCGCACACGATTCGCCCAAATCAGCTTCATGAAATTTCCAAGGCGATGATTTAATGTCTTTAGAAGCCTCCCACCAACCTCCGCGTATCATTACATCGTTAACACCATCTTTATTGATATCACCCCATCCGAGGCCGTGAGAAAATAATCCTACACCCTTAGAATTTTGTTCACTAATTGCTGTGCGCTTCCATGTCACTTTCTTTGCCTTTACGGAAGCACTGAACCAAGCCATCTGTCCCATCTTTTCATTTCCAAACACCAGATCTTTTTTACCATCACCATTAATGTCCACCATCATTGGCGATTCGTTCGAAGCAATCGAGTCGATCAGGTTTCTTTTCCATAATGATTCCACGCCAGCCGGATTCTCAAACCAATACACTTCTTTGCCCGGAAAGTCAAAGCAAATCAAATCAACCCAACCATCTTCATTTACATCCATAGCAAAATTAAGAAATGAATCGCTGTAGCCTTTGGTGTAGTAAAATTTCTTGTGTTTCCAGATGTCGTGAACCTTCCAATCAGGCGCTTCAAACCAACGCGCTCCCGCTATAATATCTTTCTTCCCATCATTATTTACATCAGCAACCGTTGAGCCTTCGGTATAGAATTCATCCCAAAGATGGTATTTTTTGAATTTAACATCCTTGCCGGGTATCTGCGCGGTACTTACTGAAAGTGTGAGCAAAAGAAAAATCTCAGTGACCAGAAGATATTGTACTTTATTCATTTTCATGGTCGTTCGTTTAATCAAAAAGTATTTACTAATATCTTACCACGTGAGCAGATAGTTAATCAATAGATTAAATTCATGTTGGCTCAACGTAGTTCCAAAGTGATCGGGCATGATTGTGTACCGAGAGGGCGTTTGCGTAACAATGTGCTTTTTAGAAATAGAAAATTCCTTTCCACTCAGGTCGCCAAATATCGTTACCGCGCCTTCGTCTCTCCGATATAAACCGGTCAATACTTTTCCATCCTTAAGTGTGATGGTATAATTGCGGAAGGCTTCGGAAATGTTGCGATTGGGGTCCAGAATTTTCTCTGCAAGCGCTTCCGCACCACGCTTTCCAATACCATGCAATTGCGGACCAATACCCGACATTACATACTTGCGATGACATGCATTGCAATTGGCATAAAACACCATTGATCCTGAATCCAATATTGCCGCAGAAGTTGTTTTGAAATTTTTAAAGGCAGTCAATCGTTGATCAATGAGCGCTTGCCGATCTTTACTAATCGGTTCAATGTTAGCTATAATGGCATCATATTCTTTTCTCTGCTTGACAGAAATACCGGCTAGCATACTTTCCTCCACTTTAGGATCCACCAACGTTCGTGCTGTCAATGAACCGTCACGCACCTGTTTCAATACAATATCTTTTCCTTGCGGGGAATGGGCCAGCGAAGTAACAATGGAAGCTTGCAGATCAGCCGGAGCTTTCTTCACATTCATCAATACTGCATTGACGGCTTCACCGGGCGATTCGCCAAGAATTGTTGCCACTCGTTTTTTAAACTCGACAGAGATTGTATCGCTCGATAGAATTTTGCCGGCCAAGTCAATGGCTGTGTTATCTTTTACCAGCTTCAATAGAGATTGGAGTGCCGAAGACTTTAAGTCATTGTTGTTCGACTTCCAGAGAAAAGCTTTTAACCCTGACTCCACCGATCTCACTTTATAATCGCCCGCTAACTGAATAGCTAAGGTTTGTTGTAAAACAATTTCATCCGAGACCGAATCATGATCAGCCGGATACAATTGAAGCAACCCTTCCGCAATTTCAACGGCCCAAGAATCAACCTGCTTTGATTTTCCATCGCGTTGAGCGAGTCCTTCTTTTATTCCTTTAAAAACCTGCGAATAAAGTTCGATGTCAGGACTTTTCCTTTCTCTGGCATTTTTAATTACGCTTTCCAATTGAGCCGAAGGAATATACCGGGCAACCTGCTGATAAGCCAATTGTGTTTTCCCTTTAGGCATGGAATTTCTATCGAGGTATTTGGAAAGGAAAATAGCGGCTTCTGCTGATGAAACATCAACTAGCGTACCCGCTATGTGGCCAGCATCCTGGTCACTCCATTTTTTTACACCAACTTGTTTCATTAAGGGATTATCACGCAACAAGTCTCGTAAACAAAGTCGGGACGTATAGATTAGGTGAGTATCCGTACTTGGAGCCGTATTCAAAACAGAAAGAACAGCTTCCACAGAGATCATTTCTTTGTGATCCATCAGTAGTTCTACAGCAGCCCGCTTCACATGCGCATCACTATCTTTCAGGCAGTTCAATATAATTGGATAAAATACTTCCGAATTGGATTTCCATTCTCTTAAAATTCGTAAAGCGTGTAGTCGTATAGGAGGAGAACTATGAGCGATGGATGTTTTTAAGATATCTTCATTCATTGCATTAAGTCTGTACAACGCCCATAACGCATGGCTATATTTCCGTGGAGACGTTCCTTCCGCAGTTAGTACTGATTTTAATGGGTCAATGGCTATAGAACCAATCCGATCGGTTAGTTGATCCGTGGCAGCCATCCGGGTTGTTATATTGTCAACATCCAATGTCTTTAACAAATCTTCCATTGATGCGGCCGATAAATCGGTAAGAGCATTATGTTCGCCCTTGTAGGTGATTCGCCAAATCCTTCCGCGTTCTTTATCTCTTTTAGGATGGCCCAGCGGCACTTCGTAATGACCGATGATCGCATTATAAAAATCGGCTACATAGAGAGCTCCATCGGGCCCTAGTTTTACATTTACAGGACGGAACCAAGGATCTGCACTTTTGATAAAATCAATCTCTGACTTCCCTACTGGTGACGACCCTTTGTTTCCCCATGTATACCGATGCACCCGCGAGCTTACTGCATCGCCAATAAAGAAGTTGCCTTGAAACTCTTTGGGAAACTTAGTGTCACCATAATAAGCAATGCCACAAAGCGCGGTGCCTTCATTTTCAAAAGACTTCATATCCGGACCAAACGCCATGATCTCAGGCTTACTAAAGTGTGGATAATCACCACCACGAATCAATTGATACAAAGGTGAACTGTGGCTGTCCGTTGAATAAATATACCCATTCTCGTCATAGGCCAAGCCGAATGGATTTACTTGTCCAAACGTCATTTGCTCCACGCGCCTTCCATCTAAATCAAACCGAAATGTGTTCCCTGAAACCAATGTGATGGAGTCTCCATCCGTACCCGCGATTTTAGAAAAATTAGTGAAGCCATGACAGGCGTATACCCAACCATCATAACCACGGATAAAATTGCTCACCATTCCATGTGTATCCTGGAAACCAAATGGACCTAACAACACTTTTTTGCTTTCTGATTTTCCATTTCCATCCGTATTAGTGAATCGATAAAGGCTGGGTACACTAAAAGCGAGAAAACTATTCGTGAGCGGTAAAACACCAATGGGAATATTTAGAGTATCTAATACTTCCGTGAAGCGGTCAGCCGTTCCGTCATGATCAGTGTCTTCCAAAATAGTAAGACGGTCAGTCCCATGTTCGCCAGGGGCATTTGGAAACGGGTATTCGAAAGATTGAGTAACCCACATCCTACCTTTCGCATCGAATGTCATATTGATTGGCTTGTCGATATCCGGTTCGGAAGCAAATAATTGAATTTCAAATCCGGGTGGGAGTTTAAAACCAGTCATTTCTTCTGCCGGAGTGCGTGGTTCTGTGGAGCGAATATTTTCACCGAATAGTGGACCGCTATATTTGCTCTCATCCTCCTTTTCAGGGCTGCAATTGGTGAGGGGCGAGAAGGAAATAAGAGCGAGGAGCGTGTATAAACCCCAAGTATTGATTTCTTTCATTATCGTGACGGTAGATTTTAGGACTCTGCCAATGTACAGGTCTAAAATATACTGTTAATTTGAGAGTAAAAAAAGACCCTAATGGCCTGCGGTTCATTCCATTTTTTGATTGAACTCCTTACGCCCACAATTTTTCGAAAAATGTGCGAGTCAGTCATCATCGATCAATTCGAAAACTGTAACCCTAAACGCATATCTACTTAGTTAACTATAAAGAAGAGAATCACTTTTTGGTTGCCATATCCATGTAATCCAACGTTACATTCAGCATGGCTTTTAATCCGGTAATAAGCCCACGTTCATCAATCATAAAATCAGGAGTATGGTGTGAGGGTACTGTGTTTGGATCTTGGTTAGGAGGCATCGCGCCCACAAAGAAAAATAACCCAGGGACTTTCTTTTGGTATTCCGAAAAATCTTCAGACCCTGTAACAGCCGAGATTTGAATCACCTTTTCTTTTCCAGCTGCCTTCACCAAACTCGGTACCATCTTTTCTGTTAGTGCTGGATCGTTATAGGTCAGCGGAAATTTTTTATCAATCGTAACTTCAGCCGTTGCCCCGGCACTCTCTGCTATCTTGGTAGCAGTTAGCCTAATCTTTTCATGAATTTTATCCTGCATTTCAACATCCAATGTTCTAATTGTTCCTGCCATCACAGCCTCTTCAGGAATAATGTTTTCACGAATACCGGATTGAATTCTACCTATGGTAATTACCGCTGCTTCTTTTGTTAAATCTATTTGCCGACTAACAATAGTTTGAAGACCCGTTATTATTTGCGCGCTTACAACAATTGGATCTATGCTCATCCACGGAGCCGAGCCATGTGCTTGCCTACCTTTCACTTTTATTGAAAACCAATCGGCCGCGGCCATCATGCCCGCAGGTTTGTACGTAATAACTCCCAGCGGAGCAATTGACATAATGTGCATTCCAAAAATCACATCCACTTTAGGATTTTCCAGTACGCCCTCTTTCACCATCAACGCAGCACCGCCTTCTTCACCGGCTGGAGCACCTTCTTCGGCTGGTTGAAAAATAAATTTCACGGTTCCTTTCAAGTCAGCTTTATTCTTTGATAGGATTTCGGCAACTCCCATTAAAATAGCGGTGTGTGTATCATGACCGCATGCATGCATCACTCCGGTCTCCTGCCCATTGAAAGTCGTTTTTACTTTCGATGCAAAAGGTAAGCTATTTCGCTCAGTAACAGGTAATGCGTCAATATCTGCGCGCAACGCAATTACAGGCCCGGGCTTTGCACCTTTTAATAAAGCAACCACTCCGGTTTTAGCCACTGGATATTGAACCTCAAGCCCAAGTTTTTTTAAATGCTCGGCTATATAGGCTCCAGTTTTTACTTCGCGATTTGAAAGTTCAGGAAACTCATGAAAATGTCTACGCCATTGAATTACGTTCGCCTCAAGTTCCTTTGCTTGTTGATCTATTTTTGCTTGCAGTTTAGGATTTAACTGTGCGAATGAATTGATGATTGCTAAGGAGAAAAGGAAAGTGAAAAGTTTTTTCATGGCTATAGATTTAAATTAATTTGAGAACTTCTTGATGGAGAACCGGAAGATCCTTTATTATCATCTTCCAAACCAAGTTGTCGTCAACTGCATCATACGCGTGAATTACTCGGTTTCTAAATCCAATTATTTCTGGGGCTTTACTGAGGGGAAAATCTTTATCCGTCTTTAGTATTCTATTAACAGCCTCTCCTATTATACTTAATTCGCGTTCAACTGCCCTTTTTACCGTAAGTGAATTTTGATACCAATTAAAATCCCGCTTTCCTTGTAAATGAAAATTAATCCCATCGATACACATTAAAATGTCAGTTAATGACTTTTTAATTGCATCACTCGTATAAAGGAATCTTTGACTCGTTGATACTCTTTATAAAGTAAGCGTTCTTAAGAGAAGATTCAGTAATCAAATCAACTGATCTTTCTAATAAAGATTCTAATTGATCTGCCAGGTCAAAATAATGTTGGCCATACTCTACCGGATCAAGATAATCTTCAAAGGCAATCAACAAATCAATATCACTGGTTGCTTTAAAATTTCCTTTTATAGCAGATCCAAAAGCATAAGCACGTTTTACTTTGTGCTTTCTAAGCAATTGGAGTACGGCTGGCATTTTCTTATTGAGCAACTCAATCATAATTCAAATTTACACAGAAAAAAATTGCCGAAGAATCTGGCATGTTGACAACTCTTTCTACTTCTTTGCATTCATATAATCCAGCGTAAGATTGAGAAAGGCTTTAACTCCTGTTGTCATTGCTTTTTCATCAATCATAAAATCGGCTGTGTGATGCGTGGGTTGTCTCTCTAATTTCATCTCCGTTGGATACGCCCCTAGAAAAAAGAAAAAACCTGGCACCTCACGTTGAAAAAAAGAAAAGTCTTCGGCCATGGTAACAGGCACGGTGATCTTTACATTTTCTGCGCCCGCGGCACGCACTAAACTTGGCGCCATTTGTTCTGTTAACGTAGGATCATTTACTGTTGCCGGATACATGATTTGAATATCAACCTCTGCTTTCGCGCCAGCACTTTCGGCAATTTTGGTAGCGGTGCGAATTATTTCCCGATGAATTTTTTTCTGCATTTCGTCATCAAAGGCACGAATGGTTCCCTCCAATAATGCTTCTTCGGGAATAATGTTTCTGCGAATACCCGCGTGCATGCTGCCAATAGTAATTACTGCTCCTGCTTTGGTTAGTTCAGTTTGCCTGCTCACTATTGTTTGCAGTCCGGTAATAATTTGCGCAGAGATTACAATTGGATCCACGCTATCCCACGGAGTAGCGCCATGCGCGCCTTGCCCTATAACTTTAATATTCACACCATCCACCGAAGCCATCAATCCGCCAGAGCGATATGCCAACTGACCAGAGGGCAACAAGGATTGAATGTGCAATCCAAAAATTGCATCTACTTTCGGGTTTTCAAGCACACCTTCTTTCACCATTAATTCTGCACCTGATACACCATCGCTAACAGGCGCACCTTCTTCTGCCGGTTGAAAAATAAACTTTACGGTTCCTTTCAATTCACTTTTATTCTTTGAAAGAATTTCGGCTGTGGCCAACAACATAGCCATGTGTGTATCGTGGCCACAAGCATGCATTACTCCGGTTTCTTGTCCATTGAACGGTACTTTTACTTTTGATGCGAAGGGCAATGAATTTCGTTCGGTAACTGGCAAGCCATCAATATCAGCGCGCAAAGCAACAACGGGTCCTGGCTTGCTCCCTTTCAATATTGCTACAACTCCTGTTTTTGCAACCGGATATTGAACTTCAAGTCCTAATGCTTTTAATTGATTGGCGATTCGCTCACCTGTTTTTAATTCGCTATTGGATAGTTCAGGGTGTTCATGAAAATACCTGCGCCATTCTATGATTTTCGGCTCCAGGTCCTTAACCTGTTGATCAAGTTTAGCTTTCAGCTTGGCATCGATTTGCGCCATCCCTAATATTGCAGCAAGTGATAAACAAGCCGTAAAACAGAATTTCTTCATAGGTTTGAGGAATTAAGAAAATCAAGGTATAAAGAAACTGTGCTGACACAAAAGAATATTCCATGAGATGGGTGAAAATCTTTGCCGATAGAAATGCGGCCAATGATCGGTTGATGGAAAACAAGCCGCAACTATTGGTAGTTGATGGAAAACGAATCTGCTTGGTGAAGCAAGGTGACACGATTTACGGAGTAAGCGACACTTGCACACATAATGGCGAATCACTCAGCAAAGGAAAAGTGAATCATATTGGTGAAGTCATTTGTCCTTGGCACGGTTATCAATTTAATCTCAAAACAGGCAGGGAATATCAACAGCGATCGGTCGATGTAGCTTGTTATCCTATAAAAGAAGAAGCTGATGGTTTGTATATTGGCGTGTGATTGGCAATAGAGTTTATATAAAGATCGTTATGATCAAAAGTTAAGTGTTTTGAAAAGAATATTCCCCCTTTTAGTTTTCTTATCGGTATACGCAAACACCACCGCCCAACCCGAGCTCGAGGTCGATATATTGCTGAAGCGAATTTCTTACTCGGAAATAATACCCGAAGGTCTATTGGCTGGGCGTTCTGTCGTTTTGTTTGATGATGATCTATCCCAAAAAGACCTTGAAGACACTCAAACTGTATTTCAACAAACGGGCATTGATGCAGTAGCCTATTTCAATAGCAACGATATTCTTGCTGGGGTAGACCCGGAAAAAGCGTTTTCAAATTTTTTGATCGCACGGCAGATTTCATTTCTTATTTTCTTCAGCAAGAAGAGCGACTATTCATTCACATTCGTGCGATTTAATGGCAAGGGAGATTTAATCGGAAAAGAATCCATAGCCTGGCAACAAAAAGGAACCGTGCTAAAAGAATTGCTGATGACTATTTATCGATTTGCCATGAGCAATTTGAAGAAGCAAAATTTATTGATCAACAATTTTCCTGAACAGGACATACCTATTAAATATTTTACGGGTAGAAGAAGTGAAACCTATACGGCCATGGTAAAATCATTTCGAGTGGCTGTGCCAAAATTTGGAACCGCAAAAGAAGACACCATTCTTGTTCAACTTCTAAAGAAATACTTTCCAGTGAAGTATGAATTGGTTGATCCTTCGCTTGATGATCGGGAACTGGAACGAAAAGGTTTTATTACTGTATTGCGGTTTATTCACACACAAGGTAAGATTGCAAAGAAAATTCTTGAGTATGATCTCTCTCAAATAGCAAACTCTATTGCCTCAGTAGTTTTAGTGAACGGAGAGTCTCAAATAAAAACTATTCCGGCCGATGAGCCTGTGTTTAAGTTTTACATCAAACATCTGGAGTATGGCAATATATTTCTTGGAAACAAATGGGATGCTGATCAACTCTGGCATGTCGCGCTCGCCAATCATTTACAGTTGATGCGGTTGGATTTGAAATATTGATCCGTTTAACCACAGAGAGCGCAGAGAAATTTTAGCGTGTTTTTAAATAATTCAGGGCATCTCTAAAAACTCCGCTTACCCTTCTCTTTTGGAGAAGGGGCAGGGGTTGAGGTAATGAGAGCAAGGGTTTTTAGAGATGCCCTTCAGTTAAACTCCGCGTCCTCTGTGGTTAAGTTTTCTTTCGTTTTGAAATAAGCAAGGCAACCACAATTATGATGGAGAAGAAAACAAATCCATTAAAATGAATGTGCGGAAAAAAATTCCAGTGATGGCCCCAACCAAAAATGCCTTGAAAGATTGCCTTAAAAATTCCGGCAATCACGCCAATGATTGCACCAAATACTCCCGCCACTATTCCAATGGCTCCAACAATCAAACCAATGACTAATCCTATAAAGCCCAAACCCAATCCAAACCAAAGTGGAAATGTAAAAACCAGGATGATAGCAATGAGAATGGATGATGATCGATTCATAGTCTTGGTGTTTCACTTCTCGCAACAAAAACCATTCAAAAAATTCTCACAACTAAAATGTTGAAAAATAAACGTAAATAAGGGGTCTGCCTGATTCTTGCTGATCTAAACTGTTGAAAAATGAACAGTGCTTTTTCTAAAAACGCACACTAATTATTGCTGATAAAATTTTATCGAAGTATTTCTTCTTAAAACAAGAAACAAATAATTATTACTTTCGTTAATCCAACAAATTTTCAAACTATTATGAAAGTATATCTCGGTGAATTTGAAGAACTCGTGCTCCTTACTATAGCAACTCTGGGGCAAGAAGCCTATGGAGTTTCCATCCAGCAGGATATTGAATCGCGGTGTAACCGCAAAATCAGCATCGGTGCATTACACTCAACTATCACACGTCTGGAAGAAAAGGAATTTTTGAAATCGTGGTTGGGTGGCGCTACGCAAGAGCGAGGCGGAAGGAGCAAGCGATTTTATGAAATGACTCGAGCAGGCAAAAAAGCTGTTGCCGAAAGTAAAAGCTTGCGCGATGAGTTGTGGAGTTTATCTAAAGTAACGTTATCAACCAACGAATGAAACAACAGCCTCCAAAGTTAGCCCGAAGATTTTTTGATTGGTATTGTGGCCAAGCAAAGGTGGAGGATTTGGTGGGTGATTTAGACGAATGGTTTTATCAGAATCTAAAAACAAAATCTCCAGCCAAAGCCAAGATCATTTATTGGAGACAAACTTTATTACTGATTTTTTCATACGCTATTAAAAGGCGAAAACAAAAGGCAGCTCCTAGTTCGTATTACTCCACTTCATTCTCCCTTGATATGCTTCGTAACTATATAAAAGTAGCTATACGCAACCTTTACCAATATCGGTATTTTTCAATTCTTAATGTGTTTGGTTTGGCTGTCGGTATGTCCGTCAGTTTATTGTTTATCTCCCTGATAAGTTATGTAAGCACTTACGATAGTTTTCAGGTAAACAAGGATAATATCTATACCATTGTGACATCACGAACCGAAGGGTTTGAAGCGGCAGAATACGCCACGGCTCCTATTGTTTTAGCTGACAAACTCCGCGAGAGTTTTCCTGACGCTCGGGAAGTGGTTCGAATTCATTCTGGATTCAATGAAGAAGTGATAATGGATAATGGAATACTTCCACTGCAAGGATACTATGCTGAACCGAATTTTTTAAACGTATTCACTTATACTATCACGGCAGGAAATGGAGAGTCAGCTTTGAGTAAACCCAATACTATTATCATTACTGAATCGGCAGCAATTAAATTTTTCAATACTACTGATGTGGTTGGCAAAATGCTTGAATTAGATCAAGGCGGCTTATTAGAGATTGGAGCAGTTATGAAAGATCATCCTGTCAACTCGCACCTTAAGTTTGAAATATTGATTTCTTATAGTACACTTCCCGAATCACAACTTTCGCTAACCGATCAATGGACAAACTATCGCAATCAATACGTTTATGTACTGTTATCCGAAACCACGAAACAATCTATATTACAAAAGTATCTTGATCATATTAAGACTCCCATTGACAACCGATCACCGATCAAAGTATCCTTTAACTCTCAATCCCTTGATGATATTACCATGGGTCCTGATTATCGAAATGCCATCGGACCTAAATGGGAAGCTTCGGGTATGATTGTCTTTGCTATCATTTCCATTCTTATTCTACTACCGGCATGCTTTAACTACACCAATATTTCCATTGCGCGTGCATTAAAACGTTCTAAAGAAATTGGACTTCGCAAAACGATGGGTTGTGTAAACAGTCAAATCTTTTTTCAATTCATTACTGAAACCGTAGTGATCGCCATGGTATCGTTACTTGGTGCGCTTCTTCTCTTTGTTTTGATTCGCTCAGAGTTTCAGAGTATGATGGTGGCCTCCGCTTCAATTGACTTAAGCCTTACCTGGCGCACGGTGGTCTTGTTTATGTTATTCGCTTTAGGTACAGGACTTGTTGCTGGAATTTTTCCTGCACTTTACTTTTCAAGATTAAATCCAATTCTGGCACTCAAAAATAAGATTAATGCCCGCGGCACCTCAGGCATGCGTGTACGAAAGGTACTTACTGTGTTTCAGTTTGCACTTTCGTTTGGCTTCATTCTTTCGCTGATTGTTTTTAACCGACAATACCAATATTCGCTCAATTTTGATTTTGGCTTTCAAAAGAAGAACATCATCGATGTTCCACTTCAGGATGTGGATGCTCTGGTTTTCAAAGGGGAATTTTCAAAATTGGCCGAAGTTCAGTCTATTTCTTTTTCTTCAGGGTTAATGGGGCTCGGCTCACCCACTACATGGATTCATTCCGGTGAAAGTGATTCCACAGAAGTATCACAACAATTTATCGACACTCAATACATCTCCAATTTTGGATTTCAATTTTTAGCCGGTCAAAACTTTTCGGGTGAATCGCAGCAGCGCGAGCGGCACATCATTGTTAATGAAGAGTTCATAAAACATTATAATCTACAAAACCCAATAGATGCAATTGGACAAACTTTCAATATAGATGGGCAAGAGTTGGAAGTTATTGGTGTGCTGAAGAATTTTCATTTTGCCCCGTTGCGCTATCCTATAAAGGAATTCATTTTTAGAACTAATCCCTCGGCCTATCAATACGCAAACCTGCACGTCACCACCTCTGATGTATTTGGTTTGTTCACCAATATGGAAACCACCTGGAAGTCATTATCAACGATTAAGAAATTTGAAGGCAAGTTTTTTGAAGATGAGATAAACGAATCATATCTAACTTACCAGGTGCTTTTAAAAATTGTCGGCTTTCTTGGACTATTGGCTATTACTATTTCTTTACTGGGTATGCTGGGTATGGTTGTTTATACCTCAGAAACAAAAACAAAAGAAGTTAGCATTCGCAAAGTTATGGGGGCCAATGTTTACAACCTTGCATTACTGCTAACCAAAGATTACTTGAAGCTTTTGGTATGGGCGATACTTATTTCGGCACCAATCACAGTTTTTATTCTTTCTAAAATGCTACCTCAACTACAATACTATAGCGTAAACATTTCTGCCTGGGATGTTGCCATCAGCACAATTGTATTATTAGCATTGGGAATTTTAACGATTGCATCACAGATTTATAAAACTGCAATGACTAATCCAGCTGATACTTTGAAAGGCGAATAGTTGTGCTGATAAAATAAAAAAACCTAGAATTTCTTCTGGGTTTTTTCATTACTAAGTGATAAGGACTAAATCCTCAAAAAGGATACTCGCCTTTCTCTATAGCAACTTTTGCTACTTTCCTTCTTGCTTCTTTAAGGTTGTAGGGATCGATTTTCGTGAAGCGTTTCAAGCCCATTAACATCAGGCGTTGTTCATCGCCTTCAGCAAAAGAAGTAATCGCACTCTTACCAGCAGCAGCGGCCAATTCAATCGCACGGTGCAAATAAATGATAGCCATCTCCTTTTCCAACTCACACGCTTTCTCACCGCGTATGCTAATCAATTTTTCTACTCGGAGAATAACGGATTCAGCAACATAGCCTTCAATCAGCATATCGGCCAGGTTCATGAGTATCTCCTGCTCATCGGAAAGCTTAGCCATAAACTTTTGTATGGCCGCTCCGGATACCATCAAGCCTGCTTTCTTCAAATTGCGCAAAGCTTTCTTTTCTTTTGCGAATAGAGCAGTATCATCTGATGATCCAAAGTCTGGTATAGACATCAACTCTTTTTGAACCGCCATTGCAGGATTCATTAAATCAAGATGACCTTTCATGGCGCGCTTCAATAACATGTCTATCGTAAGCAAGCGGTTAATTTCATTGGTGCCTTCAAAGATTCGGTTAATTCTTGCATCGCGGTAGGCGCGGTCCATTGGGCCTTCCGCAGAAAAACCCATGCCCCCATAAATCTGAACGCCCTCGTCAACATTAAAATCCAACACTTCGGAACCATGCACTTTTAAAATTGCACACTCAATAGCAAATTCCTCTAATGATTTTAGTCTTGCTTTTGCAGAATCCATTCCGCCAGCAACTAATGCATTATAAGCATCATCAATATTTTGTCCAGCCCGGTAGTGCGCAGATTCCGATGCAAAAATTCTTATAACTGCTTCGGCTATCTTATGCTGAATCGCTCCAAAAGTTGAAATCGCTACACCAAATTGTTTGCGCTCAGTTGCATATTTTATGGCTTTTGAAATGGCCATCTTACTTCCACCCACTGCAGCCACGCCAAGTTTTATACGACCAATATTTAAGATGTTTACCGCGATCTTAAATCCATTCTCCCGTTCGCTTAATAAATTCTCTACTGGCACCTTACAATCGTTGAAAAAGATTTGTCGGGTAGATGATCCTTTAATCCCCATTTTCTTCTCCTCCTCATTCATGGTAATGCCACCAAAGGCTTTCTCTACAATGAATGCACTTAAATTTTTATCATCATCAATTTTGGCAAACACAACAAACACATCCGCAAAGCCTCCGTTAGTGATCCACATCTTCTGGCCATTAATTACATAATGCTTACCATCTGCTGTTAATTTTGCTTTTGTCTTTCCAGAGTTTGCATCCGAACCAGAATCGGGTTCGGTTAAACAATACGCAGCCTTATACTCACCAGAAGCAAGCTTGGGAATATATTTTTTCTTTTGAGCATCATTACCGTAATACAAAATTGGAAGTGTGCCAATACCAGTATGCGCTGAAATAGCCACCGCAAAAGAATGGCCTGCACCCATTACCTCAGCCACGAGCATTGTTGTGTTGAAGTCCATACCAAAACCACCAAGTTCTTGTGGTACTGATGTTCCAAGAAGACCGAGCTCCCCTGCCTTATCCATTAACTTAGGCATAAGGGTTAAGTCTTTCATTGAATCGATCTGATCGAGGATGGGATGTATTTCCTGTTTCAAAAAGTCTTTACATGTTTGAGCAATCATTCTTTGCTCTTCAGTAAAATCTTCCGGAATAAATATTTCGTGCGCTTCTGTCTCGCGAATCAGAAATTCTCCACCTTTAATTGCCTGGTTAGTTTTTGTTGCTGTTTCCATATTCTTCTATAGTTTCGTTAATCGTTGTTGGTTGATGGTTATTCGTTTGCTTTTGGTAATAATTGATGAATCCGTTTATTAATTTTTTACATCGTGTTACTTGTTCCAGTATTCTAGTTAATTGTAGCTCAGAAATGTACTCTAAATCATTCGCAACAATTAGCTGTGTTTCCAATTCATAAAGTGAAGCCCGTGCAATGAAAAAGAATTGGATAGAATCTTTGAAGTGATTACGTCCACAACCTTCGGCAATATTGGATGGACCAGATACTGCTGCTCGTCTTATCTGATTGGTTAGTCCATATTGTTCATCCTTTGGAAAAAGCTTCGACAATTGATAAACACTTTTTACCAGAAGCCTATTATTCTTCCAAACGTCTAAATCTTTATATGAAACTATCTCTGCCATTCGATCAAAGAATAACTAACAACTAACTTAACAACTCATAAATCCCGGCTACACCTTGTCCGCCACCTACGCAGGCTGTAACCATACCATACTTTTTATTTTGGCGTCTCAGTTCATTAAACAATTGCACTGATAATCTTGCTCCCGAAGAGCCGAGTGGATGACCCACTGCAATCGCTCCGCCATTAACATTTAATTTTTTACGGTCGATGTTAAGCTCTTTAACAACCGCTAATGACTGGGCTGCAAACGCTTCATTCAATTCAATCAAATCAATGTCATCAAGTTTCAGGCCTGCAATCTTTAATGCTTTTGGTATTGCTGCTACCGGACCAATACCCATAATACGCGGATCAACACCTGCTGTAGCGTAACTAACCATGCGCGCAATGGGTGTTAAGTTTAATTGCTTAACCATGCGCTCACTCATTACTGCAACAAAGGCAGCCCCATCCGAAGTTTGAGAAGAATTGCCCGCGGTTACAGATCCACCAACAGCAAATACAGGTCTTAATTTTGAAAGACCTTCAACCGTTGTATCGGTACGAATGCCTTCATCTGTCGCCACTACAAACTCGCGGGTTTTCTTTTTCATGTTCTCATCTACATACACCTCTTTTACCGTGATGGGAACAACTTCATCTTTAAATTTTCCTTCCTTCCATGCGGCCGCAGCTTTCATGTGCGATTCATAAGCAAACTGATCTTGCTCCTCACGCGTAATTTTAAATTGCTTGGAAACTTCCTCAGCAGTAAGTCCCATGCTTGTATAATAGGTTGGATGGTTTTTGGCAATCTCATAATTCAATGCTGTTTTTATTCCCATGGTTGGCACTAACGACATTGATTCGGTACCGCCTGCAATAATAACATCAGCTTGTCCAGCTTGAATTCGGTGACTTGCAATAGCAATCGTTTCAACACCCGAACCACAATAGCGATTAACTATCATGCCGGGCACGTCTAATCCTAGAGCAAGCAATGAAATTATTCGTCCCATTTGCATGCCTTGCTCGGCTTCGGGCACGGCATTGCCAACAATGAGATCATCAACCATTTTATTTTCTAATCCGGGAATGGATTTCACCAAATGCTTAATTACATCTGCGGCAAGATCATCGGGTCGGGTAAATCGAAACCCACCTTTTTTTGCTTTGCCTACTCCGGTTCTAAAACCTGCTACAATGTATGCGTCCATGTCATTAAATTTAATTATGTCTCATTTTTTAAAAGTTGACAATTGACAATGATTTCAATTGACAACGTTGTGCACTAGATCTTTGTGTTTCTACAATATTTTTTTGGGTTCTCCATCATATGATTTAAAAGTTTGCCTACCTCAATTGCTCTTTCATCGAGTTCGCTCCAAACTTCTTTTGAGATATAATTGCAGGCAACGGAAAAATCTAACCAAACTCTTGTTTCCGTGTTTTCCATATCAGCATCGGAAGATTTACTTATAAAATGTGCTTCGTACTGACGCTTTCTATAGGCTTCTCCAGTGCATGAGCAAACAGATCTTGAAGATCTTCTCATTTGATCTGTCAATGAATATCTCTCCTCCGAGGGAAATGTTTTTGATATCTTATAAATTTCCATTGCCAATGAAAATGCTTTTTTATAAACTGTTAAATCTCTAAAGGTTTGTGCCGCCATTGTCAATTGCTCTTTTGTCAACTGTCAATTACGGAGTGGTTTACCGCCAGTTAAAATTGCCTGAATTCGTTCCAATGTTTTCTTTTCGCCAGTCAGTGATAAGAATGCCTCACGTTCTAAGTCAAGTAAGTATTGTTCACTCACCTCTTGTGGTGATGTTAGGTCTCCGCCACACATAATGTTGGCAATCCACTTCGCCACTTTAGCATCATGCTCACTGATGTATCGACCCATCAACATGCCTTGCAATCCCGCAAGGAAAAGTGCTTGCCCGGTGCGACCTTCTACTTTAATGTTTGTTGCCTCAATTGGTTTTGTGTATCCGGCCTCAACCAAATCAAGTACGGCTTGTTTTGCATCGGCAATCTGGCGATCCTTATTCATCGACACGCGATCCAATTTTTTCAGGATTCCTAACTCGCGTGCTTCTTCCGCTGATGTTGCAACCTTTGCAGTAGCAATAGTCATAAACGCATTTTGCAGTGCATTTAATTCAACATCGCCTTCCTGCATGGCGTCACTTACGCGTTTTGTAAATTCTTTGGTACCGCCTCCACCGGGTATCAGCCCTACACCTACTTCCACTAAACCTATATAGGTTTCGGCTGCGGCCTGCGCGATATCGGCATGCATGGTCATCTCACATCCGCCACCAAGTGTTCTACCTTGCGGAGCCACTGCTACCGGAATGGAAGAATATCGTATACGCATTACAGAATTTTGAAATGCTTTGATCATGAAATCAATCTCATCATAATCCTGTTCAATGGCATACATAAACACTAAGCCAAGATTAGCGCCTAATGAAAAATCTGCGCCCTGATGTCCAATCACTAAGCCTTTGTATTCCTTCTCCGCGAGATCGATAGATTTGTTTAAGCCCTCAATAACGCTGCTGCCTAATGTATAACTTTTTGAACTCCACGAGAAGTTGATAACGCCATCTCCAATGTCTGTGATTTTTGAATCGGCATTTTTCCAAACAACATTTTCGCTTTTGCTTTCCAGAATAATAAAGCTTTCTCTGCCGGGAATTGATTTATAAGTCTTGCTTGGAATGTCGTAATACTTCTTCTGGCCGCCTTCTACTTTATAGAAAGACTTATTACCACTGGCCAACATATCATACACCCATTGATTGGGTTTATAGCCTGTTGATTCCATTAAAGGAATACTCTTTTCAACTCCTACTGCATCCCAGGTTTCAAACGGACCAAGCTCCCAACCAAATCCACCGCTTACGGCATCATCAATTCTAAATAACTCGTCACTGATTTCAGGAATGCGGTTGCTTACATACTTAAACAAATCATAAAATGCATCGCGATAAAAATCGCCTGCTTTATCTTTGCCCGCCAGTAATACTTTAAATCTCTCTTTGAGATTATCAATTGTCTTGGTTGTTTCAAGCGTGGCAAATTTTGCCTTGGCCTTAGGTTTATATTCTAAGGTTTTTAGATCGAGCGTTAAGATCTCCGTTTCACCTTTTGCGTTTTTTGTTTTCTTATAAAAACCCTGACCTGTTTTGTCGCCCAACCATTTATTCTGCTCAAGTTTGGTAACTACTTCGGGCAGCTTAAACATTTCGCGCCCTTCATCATTAACAAGGCCGGCATAAAGATTATTCGAAACTTTTACGAGTGTGTCTAATCCCACTACATCCGATGTGCGAAAGGTTGCGGACTTAGGTCTTCCAATTACGGGTCCGGTTAGTTTATCAATTTCATCTACATTAAGATCAAACTTCTGCATGGAGTCTATTACTTTCAATAAACCAAAAATGCCCACCCGGTTACCAATGAAGGCTGGCGTGTCCTTACAAAGCACAGTAGTCTTACCTAAGAAAAGATCTCCGTAATGCATTAAGAATTTTGTCACTGCCGGATCTGTTTTCGCAGTTGGTATTATCTCCAACAACTTTAAATATCGGGGCGGATTAAAGAAGTGTGTTCCGGCAAAATGTTTTTGAAAATCTTCGCTTCTTCCCTCTGCCATTAGGTGAATAGGAATGCCTGACGTATTTGAGGTGATTAATGTTCCCGGTGTTCTATACTTTTCTACTTGTTCATAAACTTTCTTTTTAATATCAAGATTTTCTACAACAACTTCAATTGTCCAGTCGTAGGTTGCGATCTTGGCCATGTCATCTGTAAAATTCCCAAGTGTAATGCGCGATGCAAATTTCTTGCTGAATAGCGGTGCCGGATTTGCTTTAAGTGTCGCTTCAAAGGCACTTTTAACAATCCGGTTTTTTACTAAAGGATGATCGAGTGTTAGCCCTTTCTTCTTTTCATCTTCAGAGAGTTCTCGCGGGGCAATATCCAGAAGAATGACTTCTACTCCAATATTAGCAAAATGACACGCAATGCGTGAACCCATAATGCCTGAACCTAGTACAGCTACTTTTCGAATTGATCTATTCATAATGTTATTGTATTGCCCTTTCGTAAATATTATTCTTCTCAATCATTCTATTTATCTCCTGCAGCACCTCAAAAAAAACATTCAATTTTTTATCCGAAATCTCTTCCCTTACAACTTCGTTAAACCGAAGCACCGTTTCTTTCGACTTCTCTTTATGTTGTTTGCCTTCTTTCGTTAAGAAAATTCGTACACACCGTTTGTCTAATTTATCGGATTGTCTATAGATCAACCCTTTTTCTTCCATAGAATTTAACAATCGCGTAACGCTGCGTGGCTCAAGCCCCATCATGGGCCCGATCTTCGTTGCCGGGGTTCCCTCCGAGTGAATATTTAATAGTGCAAAGCCAATTGACATGGTTCCCTTGTACTTCAACGCCTGCTGATTATACATGCGGGCAATGCCATGCCAGGCTGCCTTTATATTATAATCTATGGTTTCTTCTCTTTTCATTGAATGCAAACGATGCCGAAGATATAAAAAATATGTTCTGCATGCATACTATGTAGGATTATTTTTTTTCGTAGTCCTTTCAAAAAATTATTCCATGACAAAGATCATAGACGCCATAGGGTAAACCTCATGTTGTGCTTGAAACATGGCGCGTAATCTTGTGACAGCAAATGGAATAAAATACTGAAAAGATGAAACCATCAAAAAATACCTTTATAAAAAGGCAGCTTTTTATATGCATTGGGATTCTAATGATTGCACTCACAGGAGTGGCTCAAAATTATCGAGTATCTGGCACGCCACTGATTAGCATAACAGGAACCTCCACTCTCCACGATTGGGAAATGACGTCTAATCAGGCCAGCCTGCAGGCAGCCTTTGAAACAGACGCAGCGGGCACTCCCAGTAAGCTTACCTCGCTAAACCTTAGCATTCCTGCCGAGAGCTTAAAAAGTGGTAAAGGCGCAATGGACAAGAATGCATACAATTCATTGAAAACCGATAAAAATAAACTGATAACATTTCAACTAACCTCCGCCACTATCAATGGCAAAACTATTGATAACAAGGGCAGCCTTACTATAGCCGGAACAACCAAACCCGTGCAGGTTAACGCAACTTTTGAAGTGCAAGGTGATGGTTCTCTGAAATTTAAAGGTTCCAAAAAAATTATCATGACCGAGTTTAATGTAGAGCCGCCCTCATTCATGTTTGGCTCTGTAAAAACAGGTGACGAAATCACCTTATCGTTCGAAATAATCCTGAGTCCAACTAAACTTTAAATAAAAACGAATTAACCAAAATGCCTACAGCTATGAAAACAAGAATGGTTCCTTTTAAAAGCCTGGTGATAACACTCGGGCTGCTTTTTGCGGGTATGATCGCGTTCGCGCAGCAACCCACTATGCAATACTTCAGATACTATGATCAACGTGGTATTAACGTGTTTGAAACAACAAAAGAAGATACCGTTGGTTATGATGGTTTCAAACTTCGTATTGGAGCTGGTTTTACTCAAGGCTACCAAAACTTAAAGCACAGCAATGGATTACCTCCACCACCAACTCCCACAACTCCTAAATTATATGAAATGGCTGGTGGATTTGCGCTGGCACAAGCCAACTTCAACATTGATGTGCAATTGTATGATGGCGTAAGCTTAAACCTGGTTTCTTACATGTCATCTCACCACCACAATGAATTCTGGGTAAAAGGTGGCTACTTACAAGTTGACAAAGTGACCTTCCTGAAAAGTGAGTTCATGGATAATCTCTGGAAAAACCTAACCTTGAAAGTAGGTCACATGGAAGTTAACTACGGTGATGCTCACTTCCGCAGAAGCGATGGTGGCCAAACTATGTGGAATCCTTGGATTGAAAATAACATCATGGATGAATTTACCACTGAAATTGGTGCCGAGATCTATTATAAGAACAAAGGAATTATTGCCATGTTTGGATTTACTGATGGTGAAATTCAAGGTAACGTGGCCGATCCTGCTACTCCCGAGGGTGCAAAACGTAAGCCTTCGCTTTATGGTAAACTTGGATTTGATAAACAATTACAAGATAATCTCCGCGTGCGTTTAACAGGTTCAGCTATGACTACCAAGTCTTCTGCAAATAACACTATATTCAGTGGTGATCGCACAGGATCTAACTATCAGTATGTGATGGATAATGCTCCGGTAACTTTATCAGGAAACTTTACTTCAGGTCGCTTCAATCCGGGCTACCGCGATAACGTTACAGCCTTTATGGTGAACCCATTTGTAAAATTTGGTGGCCTTGAAGTATTTGGAACCTGGGAATATGCCTTTGGAAAAAATTCTCTTGAAAACGGAGAAGTTACCACTGGTACGCCTTGGGGATCCGAAGATTTTACAAATCGTCAGACTCACCAGACCGCAGGTGAAGCCCTTTATCGCTTCGGAAAAAATGAAAAATTTTATATTGGAGCTCGTTACATTAAAGTAACCTCCAGTTTGGCTGAAGGACAAAGCGCAACAAGCCCGGGCTCACTTTATGATGTGACTATCGACCGTACTGCTATAGCAGGTGGTTGGTTCATTACCCGCAACATCTTGCTTAAAGCAGAATATGTAACACAGAATTATGATGGTTATCTGCCAACTGGTGCTAACAATAGGTTCTATCAAGGAAAATTTGACGGCTTTGTCGTACAGGGTGCTATCTCCTTCTAAAAAAAATTACCTGGTTTTAAAAAGTTCCGATCTACTGGTCGGAACTTTTTCGTTTTTTAAACATTGATTACATTGGTCTGGCAAATGAAAGCAGTTGTAAGCATTTTTGTTTTTTTTATAATTGGTTTTTTCGAACCAAATGAAGATGCTGCTTCGCTCACTCACCGTTTTATCGTTCAACCTACAAGTCAACTTATAGTTTCTGGTAAAACCAATGTTAATTCATTTCAATGTGTTTCGTTGTACACTGGTAATGATACGCTCGTCTTACGAGAGGGCGGAATTGGTGCTAAACCAGTTTTTGAAAAAGGACTCGTTGCTCTTGAAGCCGCAGCCTTTGATTGCGGAATGAAGGTGATGACAAGTGATTTTACAAACACCATCAAGGCAACTGAATATCCTACCATAACTATTTACTTTATCTCCTTTGAAAGAACACCCGTTTACACAAATTTAAAAGATCAGTTTAAGGGCAAGCTTAAAATTTCCCTAGGCGGAATTACAAAACCGTTTGATGTTGATTGTACTATCGAAGTAAAAAGCGATGGGCTTATACATTTGAAAGGCGGGCGGAATTTTGTTTTCAAGGACTTCAATTTGGAGGCTCCAACCCGAATGATGGGTCTGGTAAGAGTAGATGAAAATCTTGAGGTCAATTTTCATCTGGTGTTAACGCTTGACCCTAATGGTTAGTTAGCCGCGGCACTACTCTTTGTAAAGCTTAAGGGCTCGCTCATGTCCTTCCTTGATTTCCTTTACTAACGATTCTGGCTTTATCACCTTCATATTATCTGCGAAAGACAAAAGTTCCATTACAAAGTCGAAAGTAATACAGAGGTTAAGCTTTACTTGCAGCTCATCTTCATTGTCAATGAGAATTTGTTGTGAGTTGTGCAATGGTAATGACTTGATATATTTCCCCTGATAAGGGTCAAATGATAAAACTATTTCCTCCGGCTTTTGGCCGCCCGGGCTAATGATACCAAAACAGTAGCGATAACTTTCTTCAATGTCGAACGTTTTTGGATACTCAAACGACTTCTTTGTAATGTCTAGATCAGTCAACCGATCAAGGGCAAAGCTTTTTATCCGCGAATCACCCAAGTCATTTGCCATAATATACCAACGGTTCTTAAACTCCTTCAAACCATAAGGTTCTGCCGTCCGCGTATTTGGTTCCTCTTCCCAAAATTTCTGATAGGAAAATTTTACTTGTAATTTATTTTTAATTGCATGAAGCAGTCCGTATAGGTTTTCTGTTCCCTGTGGTTTGCGTTTTTCCAAATAGATAAAAGGCGTAAGGTCTTGTGCAAGATTCAATGAATTGAACATGTCAAACGCTTCAATCATCCTTTGAAAACTCATGTTTTCCATTTCGCTTTGAGAAATGAAATACCCCTTCCGTGATTTTGAATATTCAATGTCAATTCCGAAAAGGTTTCTGATTTCTTTAATGTCCCTCTGAAAAGTTCTCTTGGAGAAGCCGATATTCAAAGTATCGTCTTGCATTTGCAGATAGTCAACCTGATTTTCAATATAGGCTTGTAACTCCTCATAAGTTGAATATGGTTTTAGTTTTAGCTTTTTTAAAACCAGCAGGTAACGTGATATGTAGCCTCGCTTTGACATTTAGCTTTTGAGTAATTTTTCTAAAAAATCAACGACTTCATTTTGATTGTCAAAAACAGGCACAGGATCTATACCGGCTATTCTATATTTCCCTTGTTCAAATGAAACTGCATATTCTTTGTTTTTGACAAACGTGAATGTTTTAGGGTTCTCTTTCCCCTGCTGAGGATTATACTTTGCATTGTCAATTTTTCCTTTCAAATCGAGATACAACGAATAGGAATAATACTCAGAATGATAGCCCGCTGTAGTTGAAGAACCTAATAAAAGAATATCCTTCTCATCAATCCACCTGATTAATTTATTCTTGTCACATTGTTTAAAAATTTCCGGATGCTTTATGAAATGATACCGCCAATCTCCTTTATCATTAAAATTGCCGATAACAGTTCTTAAATCTTGATTTAAATAAGTTGTGTTAATAGAATCAAATAATGATTTCAGAACTTTTCTTTTATCATTATTATCTCTTAGCAGTCTTTTCCAACTTATATCACGGTCTTTATCTACTAGAAAACTATAGTTTTGTCCTTTCTTCAACAAATAATCTCCGGTAGCTAATAATGCTCTTTCAAAGAGATAATTGTCGAAATTATTCAATCCAATATCTCCAAAAATTGCTTCGGATTTTTCAGCATATTTCTTAAATAAATCCAAATTAGGCTTGTCTTCCTCCTTGCACCAATCTAATAAAAACCCGATTTGGCCATTAAAATATTTGTGGTTTTCGATTTCAATAATGGCTTTTTTCCATTCCTCACTTTGTAAAATTAGTTTTGCTTTCTGCTTCTCTTCATTTAATTGTTCTCCAATAAAGCCAGAGAGATTTACGAGTTGAGAATTCGCAAAATGTTCAACAATGGAATTTCTGTATTTTAATAATTCGTTAACTGAACGAAGTGAATTGGCAAATTCAGTTGTGTTATTAAATAGATATGGTCTTGTGCCTTCTACAAGATTACGAATGATGCGTATCCAATTGGTTAAATTTTCTGTAATAACTTTCTCTTCTAGTGCTAAATACTTATATAATGAAAACATAATTACCAAATCGGCATAACCAAAGTCATTTTGGATTGTTCCTTTGAATAAAGTTTTTTCATTTACATAAGCCTTAAGAAATATTTTCGGATTATCATTATGCGATAATTGGTCTAAAACAGCTTTAATTATTTGGAAATATTCTAAGTCAATACAACCTAACTCAACATATTGATTGAATGAAATTTCCTTTGTGTTATCCCTCAATAAATCAAGGTCAATTCTAAACTTATCACTTTTAATGTCTCCAATCAATGCATAATTGATTACTGCCATTGTTCTAAAAAAATTCAAAAACGAGTCATCAAAAAGATTTTCATTATTCCGGTATTTCCAAAACAAATCTGTCCATGTCGTATCTATTTTATGTGAGAATGTATCAGTTGTTTTAGTTTCACTTTCCCATTCATTACCTGAAATATACTGCTCAAACTTTGCCTTAAAATTTTCAAACTCAGTTAGCGCTTTTCCTCTAGCGTTCATTTTTATATATAGGTCATCTGAAAGCCCGAAGTTTTCTAATTCTATGTATTGAAAGCTTATGTTATTTAGTTTATCCCATAAGTCAGTTCCATTCTGAAATTCTTGATGAATTGAATCTAACATTGTCAGCATTGATTTTATTGTTGGGTCTTTTTTCCACGAAAGAAAAAACCAAGAGCTATCAATAATAAGTTCAGAAGGGTTGAGAATATCATTCATGCCAATTCCTTTATTTACTAGCTCATAACAAAATTCTCTAGAACTACTGCGTGTTTCGTATGTAAACTTTGTTAGCAGTTCTTTGACTTTACCTAACTTGTTTTCTTTTGTAGCAATATAATAATGCAACAGAAACAATGTTGTTAATCGCTGTTGCCCATCAAGTGGTTGTAAAACTTCATCTTTTACACTCCCGTAAACAAAATCCAACTCTAACGGCACTTCGTTTGTAATTGCATTATGTAACGCACCCAAGAAATTTTTTCTTAATTCTTCTTTCCCTTTTCTTCCTTGAGCATAATCTCTTTGAATGATAGGGATTTCTATTTTATATTTAACGATTAACTCAAGGAAAGTTAATTTCTGTGATGTTGGATTACTCATTTCTTATGATAATTTTAACGACTCTTTAATTTTATTACGATACGATTCTCTGTCGCTTTCATTCCATATTTCAATATCCTTTACATCGGGTGAATAGTATTTCATGAAAACATTTTTTGTGCAAGTAGGAATAAAAGTGCCTTCTATTTCTCTTGCTATAATTTTCTTTCGTTTTTCCTTGAAGCCATCATTTTTATATGAACGATTGGTACCTCTATCTAGTAGACAAAGATTTCTTAATGTATTGTCTTCTTCTCCTAATATATATTCAACAATGATTGCAAATTCATTTTCGTCAATTGTGTCTTTTGCTTCAATCGAGTTTTCTATTTGGTTGTTTTTCTCTTCATTATTGTGAATTTTAGTTTTAACAAAATTGTTTTCTAGCCATTCTATTTGATTTTCCTTTTTAACTTTCACCTCTGTTGCAATGGCATGAATATGTTCTACATCCCAATGTTCTTTTTTATATCTATCGAAAGGGAATCTATTAGTCTCATCTTCATTTTTTAGCATGGTTTGAATATTGTGAAGCAAAAGAACATTATGGACATTTGGGTTTCCATATTCTATAGTAGAAGTATCTATTCCTTGAATTTTATCTTCAATCTGTTTATTCAGCCAATTTTTGAATTCTGTTTTCGATTTATCTTTTTTTTCTTTTAAGAGCGATTTAATAGAAAAACCAACGGTTATTAAATATCCAATCTTGTGGTAAAGAATTCGGTCATTAAACCATTCTTCAAGTGTTTGGTAATACTTCTTTATCTCTTGCCAGTTATTACTTATTTCATCATCAATTTTGCCTTTGAACTTCTCATTAAAATAACGAAAGGTAGAATATGGGTCAGGTTTTGTTTCCTTTTCTGCCATTAAATCAAAAATGAACTCAATCCGTGTAGCTAAATTATTAGCTTCTTTATTTATGAAATACCAAAATGAATCATCCTGTAAAGTAAATTCCATTCTGTCCCATTCAGATGCAATTTCCAATTGTTTAAGTCTAAGTTTTTCGGAATCTAGATATCCGAAATTTGAGCTATTTAAAAATAAAGCCTTTATCAATTCCGCATTTGTCAGTGGAATTTTACCCATATTTATTCGGGTGAAAATATCTATTGAATCTGTATCAGCAGTTTCATACCAAATTACTTTAGTTGAATGTGCAAATTTGGATTCAAAACTTCCTGTATCTATTAGTTTTCTTTTTTTAACCCACTCATGAATTGTAATATATGCATTAGATATAAAGTGGAAGTCTATGTTATCCTCAGCAGTATCAAGACTGTCTGTAGTTTCATCAATTTTTATTTCTTTTAGAAATTTCTCGCTATTGGGTCTCGTTTGATAAGAAAGAGTGAACTCTTTAAGTTTTTGTTTGCCTTTCCACATTTTATTAATGTAATGTATAAGTAGATATATGGTAGTGAGTCTTTGCTGCCCATCAATTACTTCAAACCATTCTTTGGAATTATTTAAATTAAACTCTTGTTTCATTTTCTCAGTGTATTTTTTTACAACAATTGGCTGTAAACAATACCAAGTCTTTTCTTCAGAATCTTTTACCTCCTTTCGTGAGAATTCTTCTATATCATTCAACAAATCTTCAACTTGCTGTTTTGTCCAACGATATCCTCTTTGATAAGATGGTATAAAGAAACTATTTTGTAGTAGTTCGCTAATGGTTTTTAAGGTTGTTTTGTTTTCAGCCATCCGAATTATTGTTTTTGTAAATGTATTTTAAAAAGTTGGGCACAAGCCATTGCATCACTTAAAGCATCGTGGTGGTTCAAAGGGATGTTATATTCTCCACAAAGTGAAGCCAAGTTAGCCCCGAAAATTCGATAGGTGCAATGTCCTGTAAATTCCGGATTTGAAAGTCCATAATATTCCAAAGTTTGTTTTAAGCACTGAAAGTCAAAAGCAAATCCATTGTGAGCTACTACATTTTGATTTTTAATGAATGGTTCTATTTGTTTCCATACAGCATCAAAGGTTGGTTCATTTGCCGTTATCTCAGGGGTAATTCCATGCATGTCAATAAAATTATTCCAATAATAATTGCCAGGTGGCTGAACCAAGATTGATAATTGGGCTGTGATAATTTGATTTTCTACACGAACTAATCCCACTTGGCAAATACTGTAGCGTTTGCCTTGCGCGGTTTCAAAATCTATGGCTGTAAATGATTTATGCACTTTTACTATTCTGTTCAGTTTTCGGCTAACCGGTTACTATTAATTGCTTGAAATCCTATCGGATTGTTTTTTCTTGTTTGTTGAAAGTCCCTTTCCTCTTGATTATAAATTGCTGTTAAAGTCATTGGCGAATTTAAGTTTGTCTTGAACCCTAATTTTTGAGAAAGCGATTGTGCTTTCTCGGTTTCTAAATCTTTGAACTCATACGTTGCAATCAATCTTCCTTTTCGCATCAATGCACGATCCACTTTTGAAATATCGGTATTGAAAGAACAAATGACTTGAATGTTTAGGCAATCAGAAAGCAGCCCATCCGAAATATTCAGCAAGGCAGAAACGGGCGATGTTCCGTCTTTCTCTCTATCAACTACAATGTTCTCTGCATCTTCTATTACAAAAATTGAATTTGGATTATTAATTAAAATTGAAATCAAATCGGGGTTTGTAATCGCACTCGCCATGTTGGGCGGCAAGAAGATTACAGTTTTCTTCAAAGAGGAAATTAAGTGCCGAATATAAGATGTTTTGCCCGTGCCGGGCTTTCCGTGGAGAAGAACTAAACCCTTATCGTTCTTTCTGGAAAGTCGCTTATAAATTGTTTTGTGAATTTCTTTGAAATCATCATTGTAGTTATCTTCAATCGAAAGTTTAGGTTTTGAAATCGCCAATGAATTGATGTCAAAGCCACGAGAAGTAGATACCAAAAGAGAAATATGAGGTTTTCTTCGGCTCTTTCTTTCTTTAAATTTTTTTATTTCTCCAATTACGGTTTCAACTTTTTTAATCTCAGTTTCAGAAAACAAAAATCTTGCTATTGAATTATTCGTGTCAAAATCGACAATCAGATCGTCAAACAGAATATAAAATATGTCATCAAGTTCGGCTTGCTCTGTTCGGTTGTAACATCTCTTTATGAAATACTGTTTTTTGATTTCCGCTTTGTATTTTTCCACAAACCAATTGTTCGCTTTCTTGCAATCAATATTTATTTCGCTTATCACATTAGGAATTGAATTAAAATGCGCAACAAACAAATTGAGTTCATCCAGATAACCTCCTTTTTCCGAAAAAACCTGTCCCAAATTTATTTTCGAGGCGAAGGTTTGTAATTGGGGTTTTTTGATTGTGGCTGCACTCATTACTTTTGATTTTTACTTTCTCAAAAGTAGAAGTGGAAAACGCCAAAGTATGTCGCCCTAAAAATAAATTAAGGAAAAGAAAATTTTTTTCCCGATATAGCTTCCCTGAAGGGACTTGAGTTAACTACAATTAGCTACGGGATTTACTTCCTTATCTTATCCAAATACAATTTAGATGCCTGTTCAACCCACCGGTCGCGTTCAATGCGGCCAGCAAAAAATAGGATTGTATCTGTTAATTCTTTGATTGAATCTTCTGTTAATTCACTTATTTGCCAGTAACTTATTATGCCCCGTGCATTGAGCTTCTTTTCAATACCAGGTCCAATTCCATTTATAATTTTCAAATCATCTTTATCCAAGGCTTCCTTTCCTTTTAATGAAATTGCTTCGGGAATAGATTTCTGTTTTGCCTGAACTAAGGCCTCATTATCAATCGTCAACTTTTGCTTCGCCAGTTCCAATTGGGTTAACTCGCTTTGGCTTTCATTCCACTGCTCCTGAAGGGATTTAATTTCTAAATGAAGAGTGCTTACGTCAGCGTTTAAGTTCTGTTTTGATTGATTCGCACCTTCCAATTCTGTTATCAGCTTCTCGTTGTCGCGCGATACGATTAAAAAATCTTCGCGAAAGGTTTCGCGGGCTCTTGCCAGAGTAACTTCTGACTTTTGGAGTTGTTCACCAAGATCATGATTTGAAGTTTTATAAGCAGTTCGTTCTTCCGACAGAATAGCCAAATCCTGATTTTGTTTTGTGATTGCTTGTTGGCGCAGTAGCCAGGCCAACGCAAATCCAATAAAGAGCGATACTAAAATCATCACAAGAATTTCGGCTATAGCCCATGCTGACTCATGCGGATTTATATTTTCTGGTTTTGGACTAAGTCCCTTTACCCAAAACAAATACCATTGTGCGCATAAAAGACACCAAACAAGGAAAAATCCTACTATCAGATAGATCGATCTCACAATTCTTTAAGGTTAATAAAGTGAAATTACAGAAAAAATTGACGGGCTGTGCAACCGAACGAATCACATTAGCGTCTTATATACATAATTCACTTATGTATTAGTCCATTATGCATTCTCCAGAGCTATTGAAAGGCACCCTACAAACGATTCTTTTAAAGGTGTTAAAAGATAATGGTCGCATGTATGGGTATGAGATAACCCAACTGGTAAAGGAACTTTCGGCCGAACGAATCTTACTAACAGAAGGCGCGCTTTACCCCACGCTGCACAAACTGGAAGCTGAGGGTATGTTGAAAACCGAAGTAGTAACCATTGGCAAGCGCGTACGAAAATATTATTCGCTGACGCCCGAAGGAAGATCATTGGTGAAAGAGCGGGTAAATGAATTAATCGCGTTTATTAAAACGATGGGAAATGTATTGCAAGTAGAATTGAATTAAATGGCTGGAGGTTTCAAGCCGCAGGCAACAAACAGATTCTGCCTTGCCTGAAGCTTGAGGCTTGTAGCTTGAAGTGTTTATGCAGTTAACAAACGACCATATAGCCTATATCATCAAAGACCTGAACTACCGAGGCATAGTTGCCGATGGCATTCAGGAGGAGTTGATTGATCACATCTGTTCAGGCGTTGAAACGGAGATGAGCAAAGGGAAAAAATTCATCGATGCCTATCATCATATCCTAAAATCATTTGGAAACACCTCCGGACTTCAAGAAACTCAACAAGAAATTATAAAATCAGAAAATCAAAAGACTAAAATTATGTTCCGAAACTATCTCACCATCGCGCTACGCAATTTGCGAAAGCATAGCTTCTACACGGCCATCAATGTTGCCGGTCTTTCCATTGGCATTGCTGTTTGTTTTATCATCATGCTTTTTGTGATTAATGAGGTTAGCTACGACAAACATTTTAATAAAGCAGATCAAATCTATCGCATACAAAGTGAAATTAAGTTTGGTGGCAATCATTACTTTATGACGTATACGCCATCCCCGCTGGCGTCAACCTTAGTCACAGATTTTCCTGAAGTAGAAGCCTCCACACGTTTTCGTGAGCGTGGTTCTTATCTCGTAAAACGCTTTGATGACAATATCAAAGAAGATCATGTAATCTGGACAGATAGTAGTTTTTTCAAAATTTTTGATTTGCCCATGATTGCGGGTAACGCTGTCACTGCGTTAAAAGAACCCAACTCTATTGCTATCAGTGAGCGTACTGCAAAAAAATATTTTCCAAATGAAAACGCACTTGGTCAAACACTTATTCTTGACAACAAGATGAACATGAAAATTACTGCCGTGTATCAGGACGTGCCTGTGAATAGCCATTTCCATTTTGATATTCTGATTGCCCTTGCCGGATTAGATGAAGCTCAGAAACCAGTTTGGTACAGCAATAATTTTCAAACCTATATGCTTTTGCGACAGGATGCTTCTATTCCAGATCTTGAAACAAAGATCAAGGGTCTTGTTGATAAACACGTGATACCACAGATAACTGAATTACTCGGCTCCGATTTTACAGCTGAGAAATTTGCCGAAGCCGAAAATAAAATTGAATACAAATTACAACCTCTCCTTGATATTCATTTGAAAAGTTCATTACAGGGTGAGTTTGAACCCAACTTCGACATTGCCTACGTTTATTTATTCGTGGCCATTGCACTCTTTATTCTCACCATTGCGTGCATCAACTTTATGAATTTATCAACCGCACGTTCAGCAAATCGCGCGAAGGAAGTTGGGATAAGAAAAGTAATGGGTTCGTTTCGCTCGCATTTAATGCGGCAATTTTTAAGTGAATCCATTTTGTTAAGCATCTTCTCCTTCGCGCTGGCGTTTGGTATTGCTTACCTGCTGCTACCTATGTTTAATCAATTATCCGATCGGCAACTTTCTATTCCCACAGGCATGCCAATCCTTTACGGGATTTTGTTTCTCGCTGCCTTGTTGGTTGGGTTGCTGGCTGGCATTTATCCGGCTTTCTTCTTATCGGCATTCAACCCGGCCAATGTATTGAAGGGAAATGTGTCACTGGGTATGAAAAGTGGCTTGATCAGAAGTTCACTGGTTGTTTTTCAATTTACTGTTTCAATATTTTTAGTGATCGGTACGTTGGCTGTCAATCGGCAACTCAACTACATTCAAAATAAAAAGCTCGGCTTTAATAAAGATCAGGTTATTGTAGTTGAGGATGCTTATGCGTTGGGCGACAAGCGGGTGATTTTTAAAGATGAAATTATGCGCACTGGCAAAATGTCAAGTGCAACAATCTCAGGATATCTTCCAGTAAGTGGCACATGGCGAAATGACAATCCCTGGTGGGTTGAAGGGCGTGACCAGGCAGCACAAGATAACTTAGTGAGTCTTCAAAACTGGCAAGCTGATTACGATTATATCAAAACACTTGGCATGCATATTAAAGAAGGCCGCGATTTCTCGCTCGCCTTTCCATCGGATTCATCCGCTGTAATTTTAAATGAAGCGGCAGTGAAAAGTTTTAATTTTGAAGGCGAAGTTATTGGAAGTAAAATCGCCACATTTGGAAACAATGCTCAAGGCGGACCCGATAAAGAGCATCTTCAAACTCTTACTGTAGTTGGTGTTGTGGAGAATTTTCATTTCGAGTCGTTAAAACAAAATGTTACTCCGGTGATGATTTTTTTAAGTGAACGCCCTAGTGGAAACATTTCATTCCGGTTTGAATCCAATGATGCGCAAGCTATAATTATATTACTTGAAACCAAGTGGAAAGAGATGGCGCCCGGGCAGCCTTTTACCTATTCATTCCTTGACGAAAGTTTTGGAAGAATGTATTTTTCTGAAACCCGACTTTCAAAAGTGTTTACAGTCTTTGCTTCCCTTGCTATTCTTATTGCCTGCCTTGGTTTATTTGCACTCACCTCTTTTACCGCTGAACAACGCACCAAAGAAATTGGCATTCGCAAAGTATTAGGCGCAAGCGTAAGCAGCATTATGTTGTTACTTTCAAAGGAGTTTGGCAAGCTTATCCTTATCGCATTTGCACTCGCTGCACCGTTGGCTTGGTACGGCATCGATTGGTGGTTGAAAGATTACACGTACAAAACTGAAATTGGAGTGGGTTTATATTTAATGGCAGGTGTGGTAGCTTTTTTGATTGCATGGTTGACTATGAGCTTCCAATCATTTAAAGCTGCAAGTAATGATCCGGTTAAATCGTTGAGAAGCGAGTAGTGACTATTGGGCAAATTTCCTATTCGAGTGAAATATGAATCTTTCCGATTGATAAAGCCAAGATCTTAAATTGATACGATTAAAATTTATTTTGAACTAATCTTGGTTCAATTTAGATCTTTGGTTGTGCGCGAATAGAAAATTATTTGGGCTTTCTTTTACCTGCGCGTCCGAGGTATTTAAATGCATCTACCATTAATATTGTGCCCGTAACACCGGTTACACCCCCGCTTACCAGAAGTACTTTTCCTAAATCATCATTCTTGCGCCCCAGCATAAGTCCGCCTGCAATGGTTACCGTATAGCCAATGGTGGCAACTAGAATTCCGCCTTTAAATTTATTTTGCGACTGAGAAAGATTGATTTGAATATTTTCAACATCCGTTTTTAACAACAGAATCTCTTGTTTCAATTGTTCAACATCCTTAGTCGCGGCCTGGCCAAAGGAAATAACAGGAAA
>ENA-ORBV01002206-ORBV01002206.1-microbial-mat-metagenome-genome-assembly--contig:-NODE-2206-length-41563-cov-9.726173_pt1 | contig 41563 bp, 61 predicted proteins | sample MGYA00237777_ERZ505514 | MGnify/ENA primary metagenome ERZ505514 (study PRJEB26160, sample SAMN06269048) | microbial mat metagenome | isolation source: Oligotrophic lake microbial mat | place... | reverse complement strand
ACGGCAAATGCAACATCAAGAGCCAAAAGGGCGTGGAGTGCCTCATCTATCACGATGAAGCGAACGAAATCATTTGGCTCATTCTGTTCGACAACCCTCCGACCCGTGTTACCGCCATCATCGGCGTGAAGGACGGCCAGGAAGTGACGTTGTGGTCGGATGCCATCTGACCAACGAGAGCCAACATGATATAATAATAACAGTTGGCCCTCTCTCTTAGACCATATTCGTGGCGTTACGAAAATGGTTTGTGAGAGGGGAAAGAAGAAGGGTGGATATATCACGACCTCTCAACATGAGAGCGCTACCCTGTCCCTTCAGAGAAAAGACCTTCCTTCGCGAAGGCAAATAATTTATTGACAGCAAAATATGTATGATAACTTCTCTTTTTCGTTCCGCCAGAAAATGCAACGAGCAAAACATGCAATTCTCATTGACAGACTTATGGTTCACATTATTTGGGCCAGCTTTGGTGCTATTGTTGTTTTTGTTGGTTTCTTATTTCTGGTAACAATCTCTCTCGCTAAACATTTTATTGATAACCTATGAAAACGCCAACACGAGGAAGCAAGTGTCCTAAATGCGGAAGAAAGCATCTGCGCTCTCTGCCTTGTCCAAACTAGTATGGAACCGCTCGATGAATCGAAACACTATAATTCGGTCGAAATTATACGGGAACTAAATAAACTAAAGAAAGAACTATGCTTACTCTCAGCCAACGCGAAAAAAGATGGGGAGGCGAATACCTCGGCAAATCAAACGCAACAATCGGACGCTACGGATGCACTGTAACCTCTATATCAATGGCAATGGATTTCTTCAAACAATGGAGAAATCCACAGGAACTAGCTCGTGAATTAACCTTCACCAAAGACGGTCTCCTCGTCTGGTCAAGTCTCCCGAAAGCTACCTGCTTTAAGTTAGAGGCTCGCTTCTACGGACAGAAGGACAATATCATTCAGGAAGCTCTCAGGCACCCTCGCAAAGTAGTTTTGATTCAGGTAGAGAATTATCACTGGGTACTCGGCACAGGAAGAAGTCTTTTCGGAGGCTACAATATAGCAGATCCATGGTTTGGAGACAGGTCTACAACAAGACGCTATAAATCGATAACTGGTGGGGCAGTTCTTGTCCTGAAATAATATGCACGAACATCCATGTTGCGAACACAAAAGAATACAGTTTTGCGCAGCTTGTGACGAGACGTATTGTGAAGATTGTAAGAAGGTCTGGGTAAAGCCATGCCAGAAAAGTCATTATAATGTATGGACATCTTCTCCTGTACCTTTTCCTTCTAGTCCATGGACAAGTGGCTATGCCGTCAGCTCTCGAACTGATGGAAATGGAGTGGCCTCTGATACCACTGGAAATGCAATGACTTCTAACATCACATCAACAAACTGTAAATCACACTAATATGGACTCAGCATCAAAAACAGGCGCTCCAAGAGTTCTTGCAATAGATGGAGACACATATACCCTCCTTCCTGTTAAAACACCCGTACAGGGCAATTATGACCCCATTCCGAGCGTTCCTGAGGAGCCTGAAAACATCCCGAAGGAGAGTACCTTTGCTTTCCTGCGGTCAACACGGTTTTGGGCAATGATTTTAGGATCATTGTCTCTTTATTTGGAAGCAAAAGGATTGATAGGAGATGAAGAGATGACGTTTATTGCTACCATAACATCGATATTCGTTGCTATAAAAACATACGATAAGACTGTTGAAAAATTCACAAAATGATTCCGAGAAGTTTCTGGTGTAAGAGAACAAGGCCTCGAAAGGGGCTTTTTTCTATGGGGCTTGACAAGATTCCTATAGGGTGCTATCCTGGTAGTGGTTAGATTAACGTAGAAGCCATTGTTATCCTCCTCTCCCCGAAAGGGCGCCCGCGTTAAGGTGAACCAAGGGGAGGAGAACAATGGTTTTTTTGTTTTCTAATGGAGCAGGGTATAGGTTCGTGTCCCAAACACCAAAGACGGTCTATGCTCTGCCCCATTAGGAAGTAAAAGGTCTACGATAATTCGGTTCCCTTTAATTACCGATTACCTACTTATTATTAGTCAAATCTACTCGAAGTTTACCGTTCTTCGGGTAGCTCCAATCTGATAGTAAAGAGGACACACCTGTTACTTCACATTTCAAGACTTCTCGATAAGATATAAATTATCTTCTTATACTTTCACCTGTATTTGGAGAGACCAAAACGGTATTGTATTACTATAGTATAACAAATATGACACAAAAGCCTTTAGATAAAAGAAAATCCCATAAAATTAGAGGTATAAGAATTGATGATGAAAATTGGGAATGGCTCAATTCCATTAAGAGAGGAACGTGGAACCATACTGTAAGAAAATTAAAAGATAATTTTAAAAATCAAAAACTATGAGAGAAATCAAATTTAGAGCGTGGGATGAGGATACGGGAACGATGATCGATGTTACACAAATGCAATATGACAACTGGGGAGATGTTGATTTGGTTCTAGGTTATGCTAAAGAGGATAAAGAGCCAAAATCATTTAGGCACACATCGGCATTACGTTTAATGCAATTTACAGGTCTCAAAGATAAAAATGGAGTAGAGGTGTATGAAAAAGACATAACAGAAGAGGGTAGCTATACAGATTGGTGCGAATGGTGTATAGGATATCAGCAATTTGGAATGATGGAAGAAGGTGCTTTTTGCCACAACTGCGATGGTGACTATTCTTTATCCGATTTAGTTAGTGATTTACCTTTTGATCTTGAAATCATCGGCAACATCTACGAGAATCCTGAGCTTATAATCAACTAATATAAAAAGCAAAGAGGGGGTGTCTAAGCACAGGTGTTTGACAAGATTCCTAGAGGGTGTATTGTAGAGATACGTTAAAAACTTATTAAATACCCTTGCACAAAGAAGATACCGAAGGTTTTCTCATAAGTGCCCCTTGCAAGGGGGCGGTCTGTGGGAAAGCCCTCGGTATTTTTTTTGGCAAAAAAACTAATATGGAAAGAAGAATCATAGATAAAAGGAAAAAAGAGAAATTCTTGATGGACGACGCATATCTAAACGGACAAGCAAGGCTTTGTGGTTGGCAGGGGACAATCGTTTACAACAGCTTGTGCCGACACGCCGACATAAATCAAGAAAGCTTCCCATCCATCAAACTAATGGCGGAACAGCATAGAGTGAGCAGTCCGACAATAATTAAAGGCATTGAAAACCTAGAGAAGCGAAAAATTATCCAAGTAAAAAAGATGAGAACCAAAAATGGACAATGGTTGAACAACACCTATGTTCTGCTTGATAAATCAGAGTGGGATTACAGCCAAGTCCCTGTGGAGGACATGGCTAGCCATGTAAACGTGGTTGACATGGACCATGTAAACGTGGAGACGCCACCATGTAAACGTGGTTTACACGACCATGTAAACGTGGTTTACACTAAGGAAACACATAAGCAAGGAAACACATATAAGGAAACACATCTTTTTAGCAAAACTGACGTTTTGCAAGGAAAGGAAATTTCCATGTTCATTGGATTCTTCGTTGAGGTTAACCCATCTTTTGGCCTGCTTTTCAAAAACACCACAGAACGTGCTTCCTGCGGCCGCCTGCTCAAAATGCACAGCCTCGATGAGTGGGCTGTCATCGTCAAAGAAATTCTTCCTCAAGTCAATGCTGACCGGTTTTCTAAGGGGAAGTCTATTAAACCAACCGAACTAGAAAGGAATTTGGGCCATATTAAGGCCTGGATTGATCAGCAAAAGCAGTCTAAGCCTAAAGTAATAAGAGTATGAGTTACACAAAGGCGTTGTTTTTCAAGGACGGGAAGGTTTTGACAATAACCGAAGAAGAGGCGAATGGGATAAAGGCAGGGCTGCTCGCTGGTGGCAAGTGGGTATATGTTCAGGAAGACTTAATTTCTGCCGATAACATTGCCAGGGTTGGTAATCACGAAATGTCCGCCGAACTCAAAAGAGTGGAATACGCCGACCTAGACAGGAAACTTGTTTTGTCAGGACGGAGTGATTTAGTGGACGCTAAAAGATCCCTCGCAAAAAAGATGTCAGTGAAGATGGAATAAAACATTACGACTAACTACTATAAAAAGCATTATGAGCAATAACTGGAAGTGGGCAATAGGAGTCATAGTAGCTATACCGATCGTCTATCTCTATGGGTGGAATGTCGGTATAGAGGTGGGGAAGGAATTGCAGAAAAACGCCCCTGGGAGAGCACCTTCCACGGTGTATGAATGTCTTGAGTTAGGGAGTGATGGCGCAAGAGGTGGGTGCATTGACACCTATTTTCCAATATGAAATTAGAAAATAAAAAGTTTTTCTGTATTAGTATAGACACTTTTGTTGTTGAGGTGGCTTTCTTTATAAACTATCCTCTTGCCGAAGCTATCAAAGAAACAGGGAAGAAGAAAAAGTATCATACCCTTAGTGAGTACCTTACAGAGCACCAAGACCACGAATGGGCAAATGAGAAGGGTGTTGATGCAAGAATGTATCCACTAACAAAAGGTTACGCTGTATTCCTTAGATTCTACAAAAACTCTCACAGACATAATGTAGCCATACTATCTCACGAGGTATCACACCTTGTCAGTTGGATTCTCCTTGACCGCAGGATTCTTCTTTCAAAAGATTCTGACGAAGTTTATGCCTATCTCACGGAAGAAATAACAAAGAAGTTCTTACTTGGTTGGTACTAATTCAATAACCCAGATAAAGAATAGAGAGTGGTGAATGTATAGGGATGGGTGTAATAAAAAACACTATGTCTGAAAGTTATGTAGATAGGCTGTCTGAGCGGGCAGCTGGTGAAAATAAAGCGACAGGAGTAAACCCATTCGGATATTTCAAACCATCCGAAGAAATGCTTCCCCTTATTCAAACCGTAAGAGATGGATATAGCACGTTGCACAATCTCCTTCTAACTCTTCCTCCTTCTCGCCAGCGAGCAGTCGCTGTTACAGAGCTGGAGACGAGTGCTATGTGGGCGATAAAAGGGCTTGTTCTTAATGACCCAGGAGCTACTCAGCCGAATGAACCAGGTGTTACTGGAGCATAAATAACCATCGCCCATCCCTATATATTCACCACTGTTTTAACCCTAAATAAACACTATGCCAGCCGCGGTCAAAAATCTTGAACCTATGTACAGAAATAAAGCGCTCAGTGATTGCATGATTCGCTGTCCGGTGCATGGGCTTCACAAATGGATCGAAGTCTACAACAAACAAAAGCGCTCGGTCGGCCTCAAATGCAAACAATGCTATAACCATTTACCAGTAATCCCTGAAAGACTATGAACTTCCTACAAAAACTTTTCCACTTCCACGACTATCCACGAGCAGGAAACGGCTCCGTGAAATGCAGTGAATGTTCCTACAAGCCAAAGTGCAAGAAGCATGATACATGGCTCCATATGCATGGTCCTTATGGCAGAATTGATTGCTCTAAATGTGAAAATGAAACATGGATGGAGCGCCGAGAGGATTATTATTCAGGTAAAGAAATATAAGAGTATGACTACTAAAAAAACGGATATATGGGATGTCTGTTCTCCTTGCGGATTGACTGCTAACTACTTGACTTGTTTGAAAAAGTACGGAAAACCGCCGATAAAGAAGGCTTACGATGTGAGTACTTACCATACAGGGACTTGCGATGTTTGTGGAGAAAAAACGTCTGTTACAGAGCCAAGAGATTTCTTTTACCCAGATTTCAATCTTATACTTAAGAAAATTAAAGTATGAATGAAAAAATACTAGAGGAGTTTGAGAAGATTATATTTGTTACAGGGCCAGTTATAGTTTGCCCATCCTGTAATACTGCGTATTCCTTTGTGGGCTATGGTATAGACTTATCTTGTAAAAATGAAGGCTGTAATGGTGTCGTAGAACCACCCTCCTTAAGATATAAAAAAGAAGTAAAATCCTTCCTCACCAATAAACTAAACCAAGCCAGAGTAGAGGAAAGAGAGAGGGTGGTGGGGGAGATAAGAGCAAAGACAAAAGGTGTAAGAGATAGTTTATTGATATATTTTCACAATGCTGTTAGTGACCAAAAAGCACCATACAGGCACGCAATACAAGCTATTGAAGAAGAACTCCTCTACTCTACCAGGGCTGATTATTTTAAGAAAAAAATATGAACCACCCAGAACACATTTGTAGATTCAATGATGCACCACAAACTTGCGAATGCTATGACGCAGGATTTGACCAAGCCAGAGCAGAGGAAAGAGAGAGGGTAGTAGGACTGGCGACCAAGGATAGAAACAAGTATGCAAGAAAGGTAGCGATCGTGGGTGTCCCTCACCTCTATGACTATTATAAAGGTAAAATAAGCAGTCTGGACGACCTCATCGAGGCGGTGAAAGAGTAAATAACCTTGACAATATCAAAATAATGTGCTAGGTTTAATCCAGTGAGGAGGAAAGCCTCTGGTCGACCACCATTATCAACCAATAAAATATATATGCACAAGAGAAAAAAATATGCGCACCGTGATACTCATATCTTGTATACCAAGGATTTCTTTCAAACGTTTGCAAAGTTGTGGGATGAGCTCAGCGTAGAAGATATGGCCAATAAGCTCGGTATCGACAAGCCACAGGTAAACTACATCGCCGCAAAGATTCGTAAGGCGGGGTATGCACTAACAAAGAAGCGGGAGCATGGAGTGTTCCAGCGCCTGCTGATAGAGGCCATGGATGAGATTGGAATGAAGCGCAGTCGTTAGGAGGGAGCGAAACCTAACTAAATTATAATAATAACTATATGACGTTTCTTGAATTAGGGGTATTGGTACTCGCGGTGAGCACCCTGGTACTCGCAGTCGCAACGTTTCTTTCCGTAAGACGATAATGAGCAACGAGGAAAGACTCCTCGGTTTCTTGCGAGAGAGGTGGGGATCACTTGGTAAGCCAGAAAGCCTCCCTCTCTCTGCAAATGAGATATCGAAGGAATGGACAATCATCAAAACAGAACGTACGGTCGTATGTGTTCCGGTCGAGACAAAAACATCAAGGGCCTACGTCAATAAACTCTTAAAAAAGCTCGCTAGAGACGGAGCACTCATCTATGACAGAAAAAGAAAGACTCTCCCAACCATCACCCTCTTATGACCACAGGCAAAGAAGCGCAATAATCGCTGGGAGGAATACGACTCTTGTCTCTATCCCTGTTGTCTATTGCCGTGAACTTGGGATAAAGCGCGGAACACCCCTCAAGGTAGAAAAAAGGGGGGATAGCCTGATAATCACTAAGCGGTAACATTATGGCAAGCGGAATACTGCTGATGAACATCGCACTTGTGGGACTCGCCTATATAGTGGGACTCTTTGTCGGGAAAGACATTGGCAAGATAAAAGAGGCCGAGAGGGCCGATAGGGCCTTCAAAAGCACCCTACAGAAACTCAGCGATGCTCAGAAAGCCGCGGGGGTAAACGAAAAGCAATTCCAGAGGATCAATGATTATCTTGAGGGAGAAATTAAATAAACCTATGAACAAAACACCTAAAAAGAAGTTCCTGAGCCCAAACAAGATTGAACAGGTACACATTTCCAGGAGCTTCTCCAAGAAGTTGCAAATCAATCAGTATGAGCCAGTGGATGTCTTCTGTTCCTATCAAGCGGTTTTGAAGGGGAACGTCGATGAGGCCTCCATACAGCGCATATCGATGGAATTGCACAGGGCCTGTGTCAGCGACACCGAACGTGATATGAAAAACTACTATGAATCCCATAAAAAACCTTTCTAGTGCTGACTATATCAACATCTATAGGAGGAGTAGCAACATTTCTGAGTTCATAGAGAGTTGTAAGATTAAGGACAAGAAGGCAGACCTCGCGGAGCTGACGGCTCTCTACTACGACCTAAATGATAAGTATGAAGGAAGATAACTATGGAGAACATCATAAATAGCACCATTCGCCTTGACGAAGTGGGCCAAGACCAGAAAAAGGTGAATATCAAATACGGGGAACAAAAGTTCTCCTTCTGGCTCTACAAGAAAGATGGGGCGAAGACAAAGGCCTTCGAATCCTGGGAAGAGCTGAAGCTCGTCGTTGGTGACGATGTCGATGTCCAGTACAAGGAAGAAGACGCAGAATGGGAGAAAGATGGTAAAACCATCAATTTCAAGCGTAGGACGATACTTCAGCTCAGAAGGTCGTTTGTTAAGGCTCCAGCCTCAAACACCCCACAGCGGTCAAATCCTGCAGCTACAGCGCCTGTAGGAGACTTTGTGACCAGGAAAGAGTTCGAAGAGAAGATAGCAGACATGTCAGCCGCGTTTATGCGCCTGCAGGTAGACGTAGCAAACAAGGAAGACAAGATCTCTATAAAGCTTACCGACGTCCCTTACTAAGCTATGAATCCCAAATTTTTTGGTAAAATCCAGTTTGGGAAAATAGCGATGGATAACCAGGACGCTTACGATAACTATCTCCATAGTCTTGATGGCCTTGTGGAGGTAGTTGTTCGTAAGAGGTCAACGAAGCGCACCGTGAAGCAGAACCAGTATTATTGGGCGGTCGTGATACGGTTGATCGCTGATGAGACTGGGCATACTTCAGATGAGATACATGAAGCTATGAAGCGCATGTTTCTCAAAGACCTCATAATCATTAAGGGGGAGGAATATGAGACGGTGAAGTCAAGCACAGAACTCGATACGCTCGGTTTTTCGAAAGACTATATCGAAAGAATCAGGTTCTGGGCATGGGAAACACTTTCTGTCGTTATCCCTGATCCCGACACAACGGAATAAAACGTATGGACAAAGATACAAGAGAAAAAGTAATCATAGGGTTTTACGCCCATGACTATCGGGGAATGAAGCTATCGGAAGACGACCTGGAAGACCTGCTCGAAGAATTCATGCGGGTTATCAAGTGTGACCATATCTGTTCAGGAAACTGTCGCCGTGAAGGATGTAATTGTGACTGTGGAGAGTTCCATTTTTAAAAAACGAATATGAGATATGTTCAAGAAGCTTTGCAGCGAGCGTTCACGGCAAGACAGTCGACAAAGACGCTGGACCGTGAGATGATAACAGTGGCGGATGCGATTGAGTCAAACTTCACTATCTCCATAGGAGCCCTCAGAAAGCGTTCGCTCACAGCAGAAAACGACCTTGAAGAAGCTCTTCGGGAAAAATACGATCACTAATGAAAAGGAAAAAAATAAAAAAAGTAGTACGTTCGATCATCTCGCTCAGAAATCAGTGTGTTGATATCGCAAAAACACTGGCAAAAATACGAGACAGGTATGTTTGTGTCCGTTGCGGTGTCTCAAAGCTTGCTGGAGCGAAGATAGACGGCTCTCACGTCAAGCCAGAGTCCCATTATCACGATCTTTCAGCCGAAGTAACAAACATAAAGGCCATGTGCTTCACCTGCCACGCGTGGTGGCACCTGAATCCAACGGAATCTGGTGCTTGGTTTCGGGAAAAATACCCAGAAAGATACGAAGAAATCCACAAACGTGCGCTTGAGAATCCGATCGTAGGAAGAGTGGAATGGGAAATAAGACTAAAAATATTAAAAGAAAAGTTGAAAAAATGCTATCGTGCAGAATAATAAAAAAGTTTTTTCCATAATCACGGTGGTTTACAGAGCTTGCTAGGCTTTGCCAGCGAGGTCGGAGGTGCCACCCTCCGTGACTATAGAAAATTTCTAATCCGATTATTTGACCGCCCCACAGCGGGCCGGACATAAAAAAAGCGGGCTTATTAGGCCCGCTGTTTCTTTTTTATTCAGTTGTATTAATGCTTAGATAATTGTTTTGCCTGAGTTCAATTATATTGGTTACTAATTGAGCTTGTTCATTTGAAAGCTTACCTTCTCGGAGTTTATCTCCAAGAGTTTCTATCATATCATCTGTGATAAGAATATCTCCATATTCATTGCTCATGCAGACAAATTGAGAAGAAAACATTGTATTTTGAAGGTAGTGTTCAAACATATCGGTCAAGAGCTCATAATCAGGATCCGATATTTGTAAACTGCCATGCAGGCTGATTACATGCATTATTTAGACTCACGGGCTACATATGCCCAGCGCTCGATACCATCAACAGTCATGATGGCTCGCTTCTGAATGAAATAACGCACACATTCGGCGTTATCAGCTGGCCCTTTCTTCATGACAATGGCAATCTTTCCGTATGCTGGGTCGATAGAGTCCTTCAATTCGTTCATGACGTCTACGAGCTTCAAGATGGCTTCGGTGTTTACTACTGACATATGATTATATTTTACGATTAAACTTCTACTGTTGCTGCTACTCCTACGAGGAACCACACTGCCATGATGATTGTGTAGAACCAGCCAAAAAGGTATATTGCTTTTTCATACCATGCTGACAAGCCCCACGTCCTTAGCCCTGTTTCTTTGTCGTACGTTGTTTTCATATTATCACCACCTTTCTATTCTTTTTCATGGCTGAATATTAAATGAATTTATTGGCCTCTTCTGAACTGAGGGGGAATCTTTCAGCCCTGGTAGAGTAGAGGAGTTTGTTATTGAACGAGTAGAATGAGGCTCCGTGTTTGAAGTAGAAGAGACTTTTGGTCTTGAAAGAGTAGAAGAAAGCAGAATAGTATCCTTCTGTCATATCAAGCAGTGTCTCTATGAGTGTGTTTTCTTCTTTCGGCGTTTTTATATTGGTAATGTTGTACAGCTTTTCAAGGTTTTCACTGAATTTTGCTGTATCTGATTGGAGTGGTGTTCCAAGCGCTGAGAAAACGCCATTGTGGATAGTGAGGAACGTTTCATTGATGATTGGCTGGGTGAATTCATGTGTTCGTCCTGATGTCGCCAGGCGGAAGTGCATTATCATCAGCTGGTTCTTTTTCAAGCGTGCTTGTTTCAAGAAAAATTTCTCAGAAATATTGTCGATTGAGTCGTCGTCTTCTTCTTCTTCTTCTTTGTCTTTTGTACCTGTAGAGAAGTCGTAACTTATTTTTGTCATATCCAGCCATTTTTCAATGGCTTCTTGTATTTCTAGTTCTGTTGCGCTTCCTAAGAAGGCATCTTCAACTGATTTAGGGTAGACAAAGATTGACTGGTCACTATCGTTTGAGAGGATGATGGTTTTGGTTATGAGGTCAAAGTCCCAAGCAGTGTAGGGCTTTTTTGTGTCTTTGTTATTTGTTTTGTCTCCGAGCTGGTATGTCCACCGTGCTTTCACTACTGGCTTGAACAGCTTTGTTTCGATAATTTCATATTTGTCGTTCTTTACTTTTTCAAAGACGACATAGCCTGCACCGTCGCTGTTAGCAGTGAGGGCAGCGTGGATTTTTTCTTCTGCAAATTGAATCCCCCTGTTGTTATGTTTGGTAACGAGTATTTCGCACATATTAGGAAGCTTTTTCTTGTTTGATTAGGTTTGGTTGCTTTTTGACCCAGCGAGCGAGAAGAATACGAAGCTCGCCTGAAAGCATTGCAAGGGATGTGTCGTTGACTGTTTTTGTTACCAGTATTTCGTACGCTAGTCTTTTCATTTCATTTAAGAGATGAAATTTTAGGGGCTTTCCTTCTATATTGGCACTGTAGAATTCCATGAGCTTTATTTTTTCTTGGGTACTTGGGTTGAGATAGAATTCAAGCAGTATTCGCTTCATGAACTTTGTTACTTGGTTTACGCCAGCATGTGTTTGGAGGAATGGGAATATTCGTATCTCAGCTCCTGTTCCTTCTACTACGGACTGCATGTTGAGCCAGCGATAACGTGAGGTTTTGGCATATTCTTGTGCGAATCCAGCCATGGTGAGCTTATTTAAGCTTGCTCTGACTTCATGGGGCTTTGTTTCTGCCCCTTTGGCTGCGTCTGATAGGGTAGGCGCTTTGCAGAAGTTGGTGTTGATACGAGAAAGGAATTTTTCTGTTCGGAACTCTTTTACATATTCGGTGTAGAAGAATTTTTCAAAGTCTATTGTGTCGTATACCCAGAGCATGGCATCCTTATGGTTTTTGAATGACCAGTGATAATGGGTTCCACATGACAAGTTGTGATATGCAAATACTTCTTCACCTGATTGACTTTGAAAGACTGGGATAAGGCTTTTCATTGTGTCGAGGAAGGCTGTTTCCTCGTCTTTGGTTGTGAGTGGTTCTGCACAGATGATTTCAAAGCAGTGTCCACCCGCTACTCTGTTGATGCTTCCGTCTCTTACTACTCTCATGTTGCCGTAAGTGCTGTCTAGATTTAGGCTGTTTGGCGGTGTTTCCATCTCGAACTCTAGTCCGAATTTGAAGTGGTCGTAAAATTTGTCCATAGTCAAAATGCTAGCTGATTACATGATTTACATATTGCGTTTTTGTACGGCGCTGCTGCTTTTTTACACTTGAAGCATTGGAATTTTCTTTCTTGTGTTTTTTCTATCCAGAGTGGTACACCACGAAAGTTTATTCTTTTCCAATCCCCTTCTTTCAGGTATACGTCCCACTCGTAGCTTTCTTCTTTGTAGGTTGGGTCTTCTGTTCTAGCTGTTCCATCCTCTGCTTCATTTTCTGCGTTTTCCTCTAATTGATATTTAAAATTACCCCTTAGGTGCAGCCTGTATGCTTTTGTTATCCTGGAGGAGTAGTTGCCATGGCTTGTTCGGTCTGTGATTTTTCCTGTTACGACTATCCTGGAACGAGTGTTTGTTTTTACATTGGCATTGTCTCTAAGATTCGCTGCTGTCAATCTCTCCCACTTTTGTTTCATAGGATTATTTTAATTCTGATTCGCGTATTTGACTCACCAGGGCCTCCTGCCTTTGCAAGAGTTCATGGATGAAATCTTTTACGACGAGGATATCGACAGCGTATTCAAACTCAGTGCTGTTGTGCTTGAATTCTGTTCTTTCCTCTATCAGGGTGTCGAGATCTGACTCCCAGATATATGTGTTGTAGTCCATAGGGTTATTTAGGGTTATCTTCGTTTATACTCGTTTTTTCATATCTTGAATCATCGAGAGGATTGCCCCTACATCTTCACCATCGAGTTCTGATTTTCTGATTGTGGCGATGATTTCTTCCAGGAGGATGCGCTTCTCTGCTGCGATTTGTGCTTCGGTATTTTCTGCTATTTCAGGTGTGGGTTCTTCGATTGAGTAGCCAAGTCTTTTTAAGTCATAAACAGTCCATGTACTATATGCTTTCGCTATATTGTCCGAATACTTTTTGCCATCACCTGACAGCACATACACGCAGAGCCCGTCTTCGTCGCTTCTGCTAAGTACAGCGAGGACCCTTCTGTAATCTCCTCCTTCGTCTTGGATATAATCACCGATCTGGAGAGTGTTGAGAGTTTTGGCTACGAGAGTGAGGTTGTTGTCTTTGAAACAATGGGAACAACCACCTAATACAGTTCCTTCCTTGCTGAGAATGACGTAGAAATAATTACCATCCGAATTGATATTGGTGATTCTGATGGCAACGGCATTTTGTTCTTCGTATGTAACACACACGCTTCCATCGATAGGCTTGAGGACGTCTCCTACTTTGTAGTTTGGCATATTATTAGTGATTTTTAGTTATTTTTTAATCTTCACCACACGGCCGAGAGCTTTACATACCTCTTCCATTGTGAGTTCTTCTACTGTTTCGGGTGTGGGGTCTTCGATTGAGTAGCCATATTTTTTAAGCTCAAGGACGTTCCACACGCCATCAGATATACTCGTATTTTCTGAATCCTTCTCGCCATAAGTTGACATCACATACACACAGAGCCCGTCTTCGTCACCTCGATTGAGGACAGCGAGAACTCTTTTGTAATCTCCGTCTTCGTCTTTCACATAATCACCAACCTGGAGAGTGTTGAGAGTTTTAAATACAGGAGTGAGGTTTTCGTCTTTGAAGCAACTGGAACAGCCACTTAATACAGCTCCTTCTTTGGTGAGAATTTTATAGCCATAATCACCCTCTGAATCGATGTTGGTAATGCTTATGGCAACGGCATTTTGTTTACTGTGGTATGTACCACACACACTTCCATTGATAGGCTTGAGGACGTCTCCTACTTTGTAGTTTGGCATACGATTTATTCTGTTAATGGCTTACGGATAACGTAGTAGTCGTTTTTCCTTTTCTCTAAGGTAATGCTGATCCGCTTATTTAGCTCAGGCTTGGCTCGTTCAATAAGAAAAATCAGTGCGAGGAGCTCTGATTGTGACATGCGACCGAGTCTTGTTTCATTTTTCATATTTGATGATTTGGTTCGATTATTTGACTGTCTCCTGGCCCGTGAACTCTTCCCCTCCTAGGGGCTCCAGTTCTTTTTTGCCACTCTTTCGCCCAGGGGTTCCAGTTCTTTCCTGCCACTCTTTCGCTGTGCCTTTCCAAGTGAAGATAGTTTCTCTCATACTATTGGAAGATAAACGAAGACGTAATAGAACGCTACTATAACTACTATTGCAAAGTACATATTTATATTGATAAGGGAGGGGGCCGCTTAGCTCTGGCTAAGAACAGGTTAACGACCCCCAACTAATTAGTTTATGAGTAGGCGCAATTTAGGGATGTCAAGATTAAGCGTGGTTGCTTTCTCATGCTTCCAAGCACTGCCCACTGTAATCCATTTCTTGGTAGGATCTGTTTCACCCTCTATCTTGAATTTAACAAGGAAGTTTGGATCCCTGCGGCCTGTACGCATATTGCGATTATCAAACATCGCTAAGCTGATGTTTAAGAACTTCTGCTCTGTTGCTACTGCTACTGTTTCTGCTACTGCTACTGCGTCGTTTACTGCTGCCATAGTGTTGAAGTCGCTCACAACTCTCTTTCGAGTGAAGAAGCAACTAATAATGTTAAAAAGCCTCAAGTCAACGTGACGAGGGGGCTCATCAGAGTCCCCCCCTCGGCACAGACCAATGGCACCAACGTCCCTGCAAGACAAAGACGAGTATTCCGATACGAGTGCAACCTTTACAAGAGTCACCAGAAACTGTATAATAAGGGCATGGCTGGTAAAAAACATTTAGATCGACGACAGCAGATGTTCCTTGTGAACTATTACGGTCCAGAGAGTGAGACCTATCTTAACGCTTATCGTTCTGCCCTCGCTTGTGGTTACAGGGAAGAGTACGCTCAAAACATAACTGCTCAGATGCCAAAGTGGCTATCAGAACAGCTAGCGTATAAGGACCGTGTAGTTGCCAAAGCAAAGAATCGTCTTGAGCAGTTCATCGACGAGAAGGCTGATAAGCGCGTAGCAAGCGATATGGTAAAATTCACCCTGAAGACTCTCGGAAAGGACGAAGGCTTCACAGAGAGAACGGAAGTCCTTTCTAAGGGTATAAACCTCAATATTGATATAACAGACGAGGAGTTTAAGCGGATAGTAAGATCCTTCAAGTTAGGACGTTAAAACCACGAGGAAGAGTATTATGTTATAGGATAAGGAATAGAGAAGCATCCTTGAAATAACTATACATACTAACTATACATACCTTAGGACCAACCGTAATTATTTCTCCCTAGAGACACAGTCTTTTTTTTGAAGAGGTACATTGTTTCGAGAGGTGATGTGTTCTCTCAACATGCGGTGGACACAAGGGTGATTCTGTCGTGTAGTAGTATGGATAATAACCCATGTCTGCACAATGTCTTAAAAGTATTGGAAACTTTGTAATATGGTTGTTAAAGAAGAATCCACTTCAAAAGAGAAAGTGGCTGTACTTAAAAAAATATTTCAAAAAGACATAGAACTCTTTGCTCAGTTCTTCTATGGCCATCATCTGACCTTAGCTACCCCGAAGTTTCATAAAGACCTCTATTCCATTCTAAAGACAGGGGGAACAAGAATTGCCATTGCTGCTCCAAGAGGGCATGCCAAGAGCACCATTTTCGATCTTATCTACCTTTCCTGGTTGATAGTCAATAAACAAACGAAGTTCGCTCTCCTTATTTCTGATACCTATTCCCAGTCCACGTTGTTCCTTGAAACCTTAAAAGCTGAGTTTGAGGGGAATGACAGACTGATTGCCTTCTATGGGAACCTGGTAACGGATAAATGGTCTGAGGAGGAGATTGTGGTTGGGGATGTCATGGTAAAGGCCTTAGGGGCCAATATGAAGGTCAGAGGGCTGAAATACCGTAACTTCCGTCCAGACATGGTGATCTGTGATGATTTGGAGAACGATGAGATGGTAGAGTCGAAGGACCGCAGGGAAAAGCTTTCCAGGTGGTTTAGCGGGGCGCTCATTCCTTCCCTCGCTCCAGAAGGGAAAGTGGTCGTTATTGGTACCATTCTCCACTATGATTCCTTGCTCAATAATTTGATTGACGAAAAGCGTTATCCGACATGGACGAAGAGAATCTGGAGAGCGGTTATGGACGGTCAGGCCTTGTGGCCAGAACATTTGAATCTGAAACAGTTAGAAGAAATAAAGGCGAACTACATGCGGGAGGGTCAGGGATTCTTGTACTACCAGGAATACATGAACGACCCAGTCTCTGATGAGTTCCGAAAATTCAAATTCGAAAAGATAAAGTTCTTTGATCCAAAAGAGCAAGAAGGCAAACAGTTAAACGTCTACATGGCTGTGGACCGTGCCTACAGTATGGAAAAGACGGCGGACTTTACTGGTATTGTTATTGCCGGAGTTGACTCTGACAACAGATGGTATATTCTAAACGCAGAGCGATTCAAAGGAGATGAGAAATCTCTCATCGAAAAGTTGTTTGATCTCAAAAAATTCTACCAACCCCTGAAGGTCGGCATAGAGCAGCGCAGCTATTTGTATACTTTGAAGCCGACACTCGACGAAGAGATGCGACGGAGGAATGAGTTCTTCACGGTCGAAGAATTAAAAGACTTAGGGAAATCAAAAGCCCTAAGAATAGAAGCGCTTCTTCCTCGTTACGAAGCATCGGCTATGTTTTTCAAAAAAGGACAGGACGATCTCATTGATGAATTAACAACGTTTCCTCGGGGACAGCACGATGACCTGATAGATGCTCTCGCATATATAACTACCATGGCTGCCGTGCCGTATAATCCCTCTAATTTAGACCCATACTATGCAACCTACGGGACTGCCTATCGTACCAGAGCAAGAGCCAGAAAGAGTTGAAGCCAGAGAAGAGAAAGAAACGGTGAAAGAAAAAGAAAAGAAAAGTGCCGCTTTAGTCATGCGAGAGAAGAAGGTCTATGAATCTTCTACCACGGCCTGGAGAAAAGATATTCTCGAGATTTGGAAAGCCATGAACGGCGAGCTTTCAGAGAATGTCTATCCGTGGGAATCCCCTGAGTTTATTCCAAAGATGCGCACAGAGGTTTCTTTTGTCGTTCCTTTTATCTATTCTGGGGAACCAGAAATGGAAGTGATGCTCGTCGGAGACGAGGACAAAGAAATATCCTTTATTTTGGATAAGATCCTCTCGTACCGTATCGAAAAGAATCCTCGGTTTTATGAGATCTCCTTGGGTTGGGTGACACAGGGCTGTGGTCTCGGGACCTCGCTTTTGAAGTGTGCCTGGCGTTTTGAGCAAGGGAAAATCATTATCGACCGTCCTGTCTATTCTGTGCCAAACATTTTGGACATTTACCAGAACCCACTCATTTCAGACACCGAAGATCAGGTGAGCGTTATTGAACGCATTAGCATGACTATCGCAGAGATTAAAAAGAATCCTTCGTATAACGATAATAGTCTGACCATCAAGGCCACGAAGAAATCGAAGCACTCTGCCTACGGGTCTGACGTTATGGACCAAACAGATCTCGATGACGTAAAATCCATGGAAGATGAATTCCAGGTCATTGACATCTACGAGCGCTGGACAAACGAATCAGTCATCACGGTGGCTGATAGCGGTGAGGGCATTGTCTTGCGTGACGAACCAAACCCATACGGAGTCATTCCTTATGTGAAGTTTGTCTATGAGAACGAGGTTATCCCAAACCGTTGTAACGGTAAGGGCATCGGTCAGAACACCCTGGGGCTACAAGAGATGTACTACGACCTCTTTAACCTGATCATGCTGAACCTGAAGATTGTCGTGAACAAGATGTGGCGTATTGATCCAGGTTCGCGCGTCAATCCACAGGATTTGCTTGCCCGTCCAGGCGGGACCATTCGTGCCACAAAGGACGAAGCAGAGTGGATTGAGCAATCAGACTTAAAGCAGTCTGGGTTCCAGATGCTTGACCTTATTAGCCAGGAACATAAGCGCGCTTCTGGAGCAACGGACCTCATTCAGGGTTCACCAAGCTCCCGCACCTTTGGTCAGGACCAATTAGCCCAGTCAAACGTTTCTAATCGCTTTGACCTCGTAAGAAAGCGCCTGAAATCCGCTATGGCACGGGTAGGATGGATGACCCTGAAGATGGAACTGGCAAATCTTCAGTCGGTAGACCAGGAGATTATGAAAATCTTCCCAGAAGTGGAAAGACAGGCCATTTTTGAGCTCCTCTTAAGTGTCCGTGATAATCTTCAATTTGATGCCAAGGTCACCGGAGACACGGTCGAGGCTGCCAACAAGGATATTTTGGCAAAACAAATGCTTGACCTCTACAATTTGGTCTCTCCAGGCATGGCGCCACAAGAACAGCGTACTTTTGCCCAGGCTATTGCCAGGATGAGAGGCATTTCTAACGTCAAAGAGCTTATCCCTGACATACAGCAGCCGGAGCAGACTATTGACCCCAATACCGGACAGCCCATCCAGCCGACCGGACAGCAAGGAGCAGCTGGACCCGTAGACGGAAACGCTCTCCCAGAAATGAATCAAACACCCTCAGCAGACGGTATAAGTCAAGCAACTTATGGCTCACAACAGCCTAGAATCTAGTAAACTACGAAGAGAAGGCCTCGAGAGAGAACTCTCAGAACTTCTTGATGTAAAAAGCATGGTAGAGGGGCAATTATTTCAAAAATACTTTGCTTCCCCTCTCCATGCCCAGGATAAGGAGCTGAAAAAAGCCTACGATTGCAAAAACATGGACGAATTGCGCTATAATCACGGTTTACACGAAGGGATTACCCGTATTTTTCAGATAATGGACGAAGTGGAGACAAAAGCACGGTTTATTCGCAATGATTTGAACAAACTTTAACGCTTCTTTTGGACTGGTAGTCCCCCCTACTACCAGCCCTAAAGAGTAGTGAAGGTCGATGCCTGCTCAAGCAGTATAAGAAAGTAAGCAAAGCAAAAAATATGGACAATCTTGAAAACGGGGAAGCACCAGACCCTCAAGAAGCAGCTGACGTCACTGCTGCTTCGGGACAATCTGATGGCATCGAGACCCAAGCCACAGAAGAAGCGGCCACCATTGACGATGGAGCTGCGGAAGCTGAGGTGGAAGCGCATCCCTGGGACACTGATGATAGGTTCAAAGGAAAGACGCCTGAACAAATGTTTCAAATTGTTCAAGAAGCTGACAGGTATAAGGGTCAACTTGGCCAAAAAGCGAAGTTAGCCGATCAACTGAGTCAGCAGTACGGTCTCACAACCGAACGCATGGAACAAATAACACGCGAACAGGCTGAAAATTCTCGTCAACGACAAATCGCTGCCAATCCGGTCGCTGCAGTCTATGATAAGGTGCAGCGGTTGGAACAACAGCTGTTGATAAAGGAAGAAGAGACGAAACTGACGGAGTTTCTAAAAGACAAACCACAATACTCTGAATTCCGAGACGAGATAAAAGAAATTGGTTTCACCGTCGGCCGCGACAAAACGTGGGATCAAATAGCCGATAAATATTTCGGAAGAGCCATCAATCAAGGCCGAGAGGATGCTTATCGTCAAACCGAAGTTAAGCAAAAAACACAGGCGACTGGCGTCTCAAGGGGGGACATTAAACCGTCTGTGACGTTAGAAGACATGAAAAACATGACGGCAGCTGAAATTGAAGCAGTTCTCCGTACACGTTAGTTGTCGTTGCCTTAAAAAAATATGCCGCAGGCACAAAATACAACCTCAACCCTCAGTCCGGAAATGCAGATTCTTTACAACAAGGTTTTCCTCGAAAGAAGCATGTTGGAAACGACCTACGATTTCCTCACTGATAAAGAAGATTTCCCCGCCAACTCTGGTAAAGTGATGTATTTCACTCGTACAACTGCGTTCACACCGAACACAGCCGCACTGACTGAAGGAGTCACTCCTACTGGAGTCGCATTTACCTCTGAAACGGTATCTGCAACCGTCGCCATCTATGGTGACACCACCCAGCACTCGACCTTCTTCCAACTGACTGGCATCGATGCTGGTTTGAAAGAGAAAGTGTCGACGTTTGGACAGTTCGCAGCTGAAAAGTTGGACCTCATCCGTCTCTATGTGATGGTAGCCGGTGCAACCACTCAGTTTGCCAATCAGGCCCTCGTCAACTCAGCGAACGCGATGACGGCTCTCGCCGCAACAGACATGTTGGATGTTGCCGACCTCCGTTTCGTCGCACTGACGCTGAAGAAAAACAAAGCTCCTAAGTTTGAGGCCCCAGTTGGTTCTTTGAACAAAGGAGGCGCCTACCGTGGTGTGGTCAGTTCACAGGCTTATTATGAGCTTTTGGGTGACACCGCTACTGGAGCCTTTACCTCGATTAACCTCGCTGTCAGCTCGACAGAGACTGGCCAAATCAAGGATCAGGCTATCAAGCGTATTGCTGGATTCGACCTCATGGAATCAAACAACATGTATTCGGAAACAGCCGGTTCTCTTGGCACTTTTACCGCTTACTCGAACCTCTTTTGTGGTAAGGGCGCAGTGAAAGAAGTTGCCATCGGTTCCGCGAACCCGCGTATCGTCCTGAAGACTCCTGGTGCGAGCGACACATCCAACCCATTGGATATGTACAGCACTCTGTCTTGGAAGGTTGATGCCTGGACCGTTGTTGTCGCCAACAAACTTTGGCTGATCAACGTGAAGAGCATATAGACATTAATTTAAGCAATTAATTGTCCTCGGGCCACCAGTTCGCTCCGGCTGGCCTGAGGAGCGAAGACAATTATGGAAATGGTTATCCCTGGCATCGTCTTTAAGGCGGAATGTCACTACGCAAAAGAGGTTGTCGATGGAAAGAAGCAAGAAGTCTACAGAGGATTTTCTAACGAAGGGGTCGTCTTTTACTCGAACACAAACGGTCTAGAGAAAGGTGACCGTGTTTTGGTGAATCCGTGGGGAGGGTCTGAAATTGAATCGCTGCAAACCAAGAAGAATCGCTTCCTGGTCATCGAACAGCGCGATATTTTAGTCAAGCTATGAACCGTCTCATGCCACTCGTGAAGGAATATGGATTTACGGTTGTACCGGTGTTTGCTATGATAAATAATGTGTGGACCAGGAGACCAGATATTCTTTCCATCCGTTATAAAGGTCACCACATTATGACGGCACCGAGGAAGATGCTCGGGAGCCCACACGAACACTACAAGACGCTTGAGGGAAACATACAGCCTATGTTTTTTGATAGGGAACACATGCTGAGGAATTGGAACCTCGTCATAAAAAATACTCCTCATATTCAAACGCTTGAAAAGAAAAAACAAGAAAACGAAACGATAGCATCTAATATAAAACACTATGGCTAGGGGGAAATCGAGGGTGGCCGGATTCTATACCGACTGGCTGAGACCAGACGGCTCGAAAAGTTTTGGAGCCATTGGTTGGTATCGGGTTATCAATCCTCTCAGCAAACTGGGATGGAAAACGTACGGGAGGATTATTCTTGGTGGGGAGCCAGAGATTGCCATGCACAATGCCGCTCAGCTTGGGAAAAAGGGAGATGTTTGGTTTTGGAAGCTCGTGGATAACAGCGGGATGCATGTCTATATCGACACGGCGAAGCACTTCACTGATTCTAAAATTATTTTGGATATTGATGATGAGCCCTTTACGCAAAATAAGGCCCATCCCTTGTACGACAAGTTGAAAGAGAAAGAGCCCATGATTCGATACATGATTGAGATTGCTGACCATCTCGTTGTATCGACAGAACTGCTGAAAGAATCACTCGCCCATACGGGCAAGAAGATAACCGTTATCCCGAACGCTATTGATCCTGCCATCTGGGAGGTGAAACGACCGATAAGGACGGACGGAAAGATTAGAATTGGTTGGATGGGTTCAGGGTCTCATATGGCTGATACCCATATCGTGAACGATGCGTTCGATGAGATTCTGAAGAAATACCCGCAGGTAGAAATACACCTGGCGGGTTTTGTCGATAAAGATTCATCACGGGGTGAACGAGAGTTCCACCACCGCCCCACTATGGGATACGCAGAATATCCACAGTTTTTGGCTGATATGGACCTGGATATTGCGGTCGCCCCACTCATGGATTCCTACTTTAACCGCTGCAAGTCAAATATCAAGTGGCTGGAACACTCCATGCTGGAAACCCCGATGGTTTTGTCTTCTGTCACGCCCTACAAGGAGAGCGTGAAGAACTATAAGACAGGCTATCTCGCTCTCGGTACCGGACAGTGGGTAAAATACCTCTCTTGGCTCATCGAAAACGAAGAAAAGCGCAAAGAAATCGGGAAAGCAGCCAAGGCAGAAGTTTTGGAGAAATATACTATCGATAAACAGCTCCCTCTGTACGAAAAGGTATTCGATTTATACATGAAAAAAGAGGTCACAGTGTACACTGCGCTCGTGGGTGGTATCGATGCCCTCAATGAGGGTCAGAAGGCCACTGGGGCTCATTTAATCGCTTACAGCAACCATCAGAGTAAGACATGGAACGTACAGCCTCCTTGTACCCTGTTTACCGATGACCGCAGGAACTCCAGAATCCAGAAAATCATGCCTCACAAGTATATGGACACAGAGTATTCCATCTACCTCGACGCCAATATCGAATTAATGGTCCCCCCGCAGACGCTCATTGACGAGTTTCTGACAAAAACGGGTAAAGACATCGCTGTCTTCAAGCACGCTGGTAGGGACGACGTGTATCAAGAACGAGACGCCTGTATCGCCCTGGGGAAAGAAAAACCAGAGATTCTCTTTGAACAGACTATGGCTTATGCCAAACAAGGGGTAGAAAATCACTCAGGCCTTTCTGAATGTGGGGTTATTGTCCGAAAACACACGCCGCGTATCAATGAATTGAATGAAAAGTGGTGGGCTGACTACTGTCGTTACGGGGTGAGAGACCAAATGAGCTTCCCCATTGCCTTCCCACTGGAAGAAATCCATCAAATCACCCCTTGTGGGGCCTGGAACCACCCGTATTTTAAGATGATTAATCATAAGCTATGAAAATAAACCTCGTCAATTACGAAGAAGCCCTGGGATACGACGGTATTCTCTCGAAATATGCCTATCGTATGGAGCGTGGGTTGAAGGAACTGGGTCATACGGTTCTTGTCAGCACGAAACCAAAGAAGGGCTGGATAAATCATCACATCAACTATCAGTCCTATGTGCATATGCCTGGAAAGAACACCCTGCAGGTGACACATATCACTGATGAAGCGAAGCTTGCGAGCCTAAAAAAAGGGATGGAAACAGCTGATCTTGGCATTTGTTTCTCTCATCAGACAGAGGCGGCTTTGAGAAAGAAAAAAATCAAGAATCTTGCCACCGTTCTCCCCGCCCATGATGGGTGGCAAAGACGTCCACGAATAGTCAGTATCCTCACAAACGTCTATCCGAATGGATGCAAACGAGAACAGATGTTCGCAGCGCTTCTCAATCATATCGACAGGACTAAATTCGTCTTTCTTGTTATGGGGAAAGACTGGGAGCCAATCATTTCCCCGTTTGCTGGACTGGATTTCCAGGGCCAATACAGCAGAGAATTCGAGGAAAAGCATTATAAGCAAATACTCGACCTCTCTGACTACTGTCTGTATTTCGGGAAAGATGAGGGTTCAATGGGGATTCTCGATGCCACCAATGCTGGCATACCGTGTATTGCTCCGATGGAGGGCTTCCACGCAGAGCTCAATATTGCTCATCCGTTTGATACCCAAGAAGAGCTCAATGCTATTTTTGACAAACTGAGTTTTAATCCCGCAGAAGATATGACCTGGGAATCATATTGTCAGCAACATGTAACGCTATGGGAAAAACTAAAGTAGCCCTGATCACTGGTGTGAATGGCATGGACGGCAGTCACCTGGCCGAGCTCCTTCTTTCTAAGGGGTACGAGGTGCATGGTCTCGTTCGCCGAGCCTCTACTTTTAACCGAGAAAGAATTGAAGGGCTCGATATCAAGCTCCACTACGGAGACATGACAGATCCCTTCTCTCTTCTGTGGGCATTGAAAGCAAGTAAGCCTGACGAGGTATACAATCTCGCTGCGCAGTCACACGTTCAGGTAAGCTGGGAGACACCACTGTATACCGCACAAACAACGGGTACAGGATTCTTGAACCTTCTCGAATCTATCAGGGTACTCGGCATGAAGCCAAAGATTTATCAGGCCTCTACTTCGGAGCTCTTCGATGGCCTGAGTAATAGACCGTACAAAGAGGATTCACGCATGAACCCAGTCTCTCCTTACGGGACCGCGAAGCTCTATGCCTACCAGATAGGAAAAAACTATCGAGACGCGTATGGCATGTTTATCTGTAACGGGATTCTTTTCAATCACGAGAGTGAACGCAGAGGCGTGAATTTTGTCACCCAGAAAATTGTTCAGTCCGCAGAATTTGGAGAAGTCCATCTCGGAAACATAGACGCTCGACGTGACTGGGGCTACGCGGTTGATTATGTAGAGGCCATGTGGAAAATGCTTCAGAAGCCAGTGCCAGATGATTATGTTATCGCTACCGGTGAGAGCCATTCGGTTGAGGACTTCGTCCACTATGTGGAAGAGGCGTGTGGCCATCCGATAAAAATAATTCTCGATAAAGATTATATCCGGCCAGTAGATGTACCCGTACTCATCGGTGACACGAAGAAAGCCACAAGGATACTCGGCTGGAGAGCAAAGGTCAAAGCGAAAGAACTCGCTAAAATAATGTATAACGCAACTCTATGAAAGCAACTCGTTGTCGCATGTGTCAGGGAACAAGTCTCAAGCAGTGGTTAGATTTAGGGATGCACCCACACTCTGATCATTTTCATAAAGAAATCGAACCAGAGATGATATACCCACTTGGGGTATCAGAGTGTCAGGACTGTGGACTCAACCAGCTGACATGGATAGTGGCGAAAGAAGAATTGTATCTGAAGGATTATCTCTACGAATCTTCTATCACCAAAACAGCCCAAAACCATTGGGCTGAGTTTGCCGAAACCGTCTCAAAGAAAGTTGGTCTAAAAAAAGATTCTTTCATTGTCGACATCGGGTCGAATGATGGGACGCTCCTTACTAAGTTTGTAGGGCATCAGGTTATGGGGTTTGACCCAACACCAGAGGCCACGCAGATAGCCATGGACAGAGGGGTATCAACTATCCAGGAATTCTTTACAGCAGAAAATGCCAGCAAGCACTTCAAAGAGATGACGGTGGATTTGGTCTTAGGCACAAACGTCTTCGCGCATGTCCATGATCTCGATGATTTTATGGTTGGAGTAAAAACAATGCTGAAAGGAGATGGGGTGTTCGTTTTTGAGTCTCCTTACTTTGGAGAGTTTCTCAAAGGGTGTGAGATGGACACCGTGTACCATCAACATTTGTCTTATCTAAGCCTCAAACCCATTGTCCCCTTCTTAGAGAAGCACGGTATGGAAGTATTCGATGTCGAAGAACGACCTCTTCATGGAGGAGTCTTCCGAGTCTACATCGCACGAAAAGGACAGAGAGAGGTAACCGCCGCTGTGAAGGATATGCTCGCCTCTGAGACGTGGACATTCAAGAAACTGGAATCAGTGGCCCAATGTTTCAAAGATGAAATGAACGCTCTCTTAGACCTTTGCTTGGAGCTGAATAGCCGAGGAAGAACCATTGCTGTTGTCTCGACGCCAGCGAAAGGAAACACCCTTCTCAACTACTCAGGAATAGGAAGATTCATTTCTTTTGCTACTGATAAATCAAGGCTGAAGCAGGGAAGATTTACACCAGGGACATTCATCGAAGTGCTATCAGATGAAGCGCTGATTGAAAGACAGCCGGATTTTTGTCTCATCCTGGCTTGGAATTTCGCAAATGAGATAATGGATAACAATAGGGCATACGAGGGAACATGGATAATACCACTACCAACACTAAAAGTAATATGAAAACATTTACTGATTACCGCGGAACAATCGAGGACCTCAAGGAGGGCCAGGACTGGTCGGTTACCTATATCTCTTTTAAGAAAGGAGCAGTGAGAGGAAACCACTATCACAAAGATACTGTTCAGTTCGATATAGTTATTCATGGAATACTAGAGTGTGTCACAAAAGGACTATTTTTCAAGCGAGCAAGGAAGATGTATGGAATGGATACAAAGTTTCATTGGCCGTGGACAAAACATGCTTATAAAGCACTCACAGATTCTGAAATGATTTCCATCTGTTTCGGGAAAAGAATCGGAGAAAATTATGAAAAAGATACTTTTAAATTGGCAACGCCACTCATATGATTCACTGTTCAAAACCAAGCATAACAAATCTCGAAAAAAAATATATTGCTGACGCGGTAGAAAAAAGTGATATCGGCGTTGGTGAGTACATTCAAAAATTTGAAAAGGCCTGGGCTGACTATAATGGCTACGCCTATGCTGTCGCCTGTAACTCTGGGACCAGCGCTCTCTTCCTTGCTCTCAAAGCTCTTGGTATTGGGAGCGGAGATGAAGTCATCGTTCCTGAATATACGATGATTGCAACGGCCTGGGCGGTAACATATACTGGGGCTACACCAGTGTTCGTTGATTGCAAAAACGACCTCAATATAGATGTCGATAAAATATGTCTCACCGAAAAGACAAAGGCGATAATCGGGGTACCGATATATGGGAGGCCACTCGACTCGAGGATATACGATATGAAGATTCCCGTCATCGACGACATGGCAGAGGCCCACGGGATACTACCACAAGGCACGTTGGCTTGCTTCAGTTTCTACGGGAACAAGATTCTCACGACAGGGGAGGGGGGGATGGTGCTGACGAACGATGAAGCACTCGCAGAAGAAGCTCGTCGATATAGCAACATGTACTTTGACAAAGAGCGCAGTATGTTGCATCCTAAGATTGGATATAACTTCCGGATGACCAATATCCAAGCGGCCATTGGACTCGCTCAAGTAGAACGGATACAGTATCTTTTAAAAAAGAGAAAAGAAGTTGAATTCTTGTACGACGCCTTTTTGGATCCGCATGTCCTGATGCCAAAGAGAGAGGTCGTTTGGATGTACGATATTAAAACCAAGACCCAGGCAGCCACAAAGGCTCGCCTTGAAGCGAACGGAATAGAAAGTCGCCTTGGGTTCAAGCCGATGAGTATGCAACCGATGTATTACAATCCGAAATACAAACGTCTGAACGCTTACCACTGGTCGGAGAAGATACTTTATTTGCCAACCTTTCCAGATTTGAAAGAAGACGATATAATAAAAATAGCGAGACTGGTATGAGTGAAGTTTTCAGAACCCCTGACGAGTCGCCAGAACCTGTACCAACCGAAACACCCTCTGACCCAAACAGCTATTCCTCAACGACTGATACTCCTCTCGATAGGGAGTTCAAGAATAACCTGGAGGCATGGGAAACAGAAGGAAAGAAAAAGTACGTCAACGAATATTTTGATACTCACAACATCTACAAAGATTTTTCAGTGAAGATGTCAGTCTCGGCCATAGACAAGTTTGTCAGGGCGGAGATGACTGATCGGGAGTACGAAAACACTACCGATAACTACCGCAAGGTTATTGAGGGAATCGAAGAAGAAATAGGGTCTAAAAACCTGGAGCTCTTCAAGCGATTCAACAAACTTAATGGTTATATAAAGGTGCTCACAAAACTAAGAGCAGCCAAAAAAAGCTTGGGGGCATACAAGCCCAATGTTTAAGAAACTCGAAAACCTGGTCGATAGGATCATGCCGTCAAAGACTGTTTCGTTCACAAGAACATCACATCCTGATTTTTCGTCTCAACTGCAATCAGAACCCGTCCGTCCAGAGCTTCCAGAAGACTACGATGTCAGTGCCTATAGCCCGCGTGAAAGTGAGACCGATGATGCCCCCTGGGAGGCAGCACGGTCTTTTGATATGCGCCCAGGAACAATGCGCGGAATAAAGTATGCTGCCGTCCCCCGCAAGAGCGAGGGCGATATTACCCCAATGATACCTTACGGGAGCCTGGTTAATGTCAACGGAAGTGAGTATGAAGTAAGGGACATGATGCATGAACGGTTTGCTGGGATGAGGAAGATGGACCTTTTTATGCCAGAGACTGAGGATGCAATAAACTTTGGGAGGAAGCAACTCCAAGTGACGTCAGAAAATGATTTCTATCCATGGGACTAATATGCTCGAAAAATTAAGACAATATTTTGAACCGACGAAAGACGTGAGGAAACGAGATATCCTCCGTGAGTTTGTCAATCAAGGAATGTTTAATCCTGGGATAGAGGAGACGGCTAAGGCTGTTCCGCGCGATATGGCTCGTTTTCTTATCTCTGCCAAAGAAGCTCCAAACGCCCTCCGTACAGGGCAGGCCTCTGGGAAGTTCTACGATACCCCGCTGGGACGAATAAACTCTTTCCAGTCTGAAGCAGCCAATAGAGTCGACCGTGGTGATCCAATGTGGAAGGCCATGGGGAACCCTATGATGGACACCATCCTCGCTGGTTCTGACCTTGCTGGTTTTGCAGCTCTCACAAAGGGCATGCGCCCTGGTATGAATACCATAGAACAGTTTACCCGCCCGAAAGGCCCGAAAGGAGGAACGGTAATGTATGAGGGTGAGACCATACCGAAAGATATTTTTAATACCTTCCGGAGAGGTGCTCCTCGCCCAGAAAGAGCGCCTACTTTTCACAAATCTGATAGCTACCATATGCCGTCAGCGGAACTCCCCTCGAAGGCTGATTTTGGTCCGATGCAGGAGATGAGGGGTGGCCAAATGGAGGCTGTAGACAACTCAGTCTTTGGCCCCGACCTGAGTACAGCGGATATCCCTTTCCTTCGCGGTTCTTCACCTTTTACCCCACGGATTGATGAGTACGGCCCTTCCTTGAACTCTCTACCAGAGAAAAACCCTTGGCATTGGGATCCGGTGAATCCAGCTAATTTCCCTCCGAAAAGGATTAGCCCGAGAAGCCCAGAGAATATGTTAGGGGATGTTCAACCAAGCTTTGGTGAGCCAGAAAGGGCTTTTTCAGAGGCCATTGGACTTGGGAGCACCTCGCCTCATAAGCTGGTGAAACCAACAGATCAAATGCCAGACTTCCTCCAGAAGCCTAAAGTGAATTTCAATAAAGTAGAAAACCCGAAAGAAGCCATGCGGAGCATGTTTGATGGGGGCATAAACCCTGGAAAGTTCGAACAAGGTGACGCGGTCTTTGTGAATACCGGTACAGGTGCCATGGAGAAGCAAAACGTGGAAGAGATAGCGCGTGCTGTCGCCGCGAAGTCCAACATAATCACTGATGTGCCTACCGCTGACATGGGGCCAGTAAACGACGCTCAGAAGATGATAAATGACTTCCTTTCCCAGAACGGCTACCAAGAAATACAGCCAGGTATGTGGAGCGTGAGTGAAGACGCTTTCAATGCCATGCCTCAGGTTCCTCAAGCGCAGATTCCTGACTTCAACCTTTCTTACCCTATAGGGGCAAACGCAAAGAAAAAACGTGGGAACAGCTTTGAGCCTTTTGACAGGATGTTCGTTGAGCCAGCGATTTCTCACACCGGCTCTATGCCTGGCCCTGCCTATATGAATCCAAACCCAGACTTGAGACCCCCAAAAATTAAACCGCAATTTACAGAAGATATGATGGACGGACAGCAACTTCAAGAATTTTTTAGAAATCGGGGTAAGCAAAACTTAAGATAAAAAACTATGCCCTACGCAAAAGCAACATTTAACGACCTCCTCCTCTCCCTGTCCTATCGATATGGGGAGACGACCGTCCCTTCTTCTGGTATCGACAACCGTAAGTATTGGATAAACAGAGGGATAGAGTATTGTATGGAACAGCTCGACATGACAAAGTCAGTGTCGGTGACGGTAGCAAGCGGAGTCTGCAACCTGAACGTTTCTACTGCTAACCCAGCTCCAGATTTCAAGTCTATCTCGGAGCTGAGAGATTCCAGTAACGCAAAATACACTCCAACATATCCTGAGATGTACGGTCTCGTCGTTGGAGCCTATTTCTGTATTACGGGGGATCATGGTACGGGATATGTCTTGAAAGCCAAGAATGACGGTGTCTACACCCTCTGGTATCGCTTTTACACCAGTCCACTCGTGAACACGACAGATATCTGTATCATATCTGACCCAGAAGCGGTTGCAGCCTATGCCTACGCGCAGATACGTCTTAGTGAAACTGACCCGCTAGAAGACGCTCAAAGGAACCTCGATGAGTGTACCGACCGGATAAGCAAGATGGGGGAGAACGTTAATAGGAACGGACCACCAGCTACATTTAAACCTCTCTACTAATGGCCTCTAAAGTAAAATTTGAGAAGATCTACGAGTTGGCTAAGGGCATAGACACCTATGCTCGTGACACCATGCTCAAAGAAGATGAGACGAGCTTCGCCTCTAATGTTATTGCTGTTGGTAAAAATTCCATCGCAAAAAGAGACGGAACTGTTCTTCTCTGCACAGTAGCAACCGCTGGCGTTATAAACGGCCTCGGTACCTTCACAAACTCTTCTACGCGACAGTTGTTGGCGATGGTGAATGGGACACTGTATCAAACACAGACGGGCACGGCCGTAGCTGTTTCTGCCGCCCCTGCCTCTGCCGGTGTTTTTACGACAAATCTTGAAACTGATTTCTGTCAGGCTGGTGCGAACGTCTTTATCTCAAATGGTACTGACGCCATGCGTGTGTATGATGGAACTACCGTCCGCACCCAAACGAACGGCATCATCGCTAAGTACATGATCTATTACAAGAACTGCCTCTACGGGATAGGCAATGCTACCTACACCTCACGTCTCTATCGTTCAGGAGCAGACACGAAGATAGGTGATTTCACTTACCATGCCACTGCCAATCCATTGGCCACAAGCATCAATATTTCTACAGATGACGGGCAGGAGATAAACACCTTTTTCAAACACCAAGACTTCCTCTATGTGGGAAAGAACAAGTCTACCTATCGTGTTTCTGTCTCCTCCGATTCTGTGGCGACTATGTCATACTCTCTCACCGACCCATCCAAGGGTTCTGCTTCTCACAAGGCAACAGACTCGGTAGAGAACGATATCTACATTTACAACGAATACGGTGTCCACTCTATTGGATATGAACCAAACTACCTCGATCAGATACGGACAAAGATCGTCTCGCTCAGAATAGATGAACAGCTACAGACCATAGATAAAAGCGTTATCAGCAAGACCTGTGCCATGTATTTTGATAACGTCTACTACTTCTCGTACAGGAGTGGAGGAGCGACAGCAAACGACAGCATGATGGCCTATGACAGACAGCGCGCTGGCTGGTGGTACTATCCCCTTGGCGCTACTTGTTTTTGCGAATACAGGGATGCTACGGGATCCTCATACATCTATTACGGCTCATCAACCAACGCAAAGATTTATTACTTCTACGGGGGCGTAAAGAGTGATAATGGCCTCGCGGTGACGAGCTATTGGCTCAGCCCAAAATATACATTCGAGGACTATACTCAATCAAAGTTTTTCCTCGGGGCAGTTCTCTATATGGGAAAAATACCAGGAGAGTTTACCGTCAGTGTCTTTGTTGATGGCACCCTCGTAAATACCAAATCAATCACTATCGGACAAGACATCCATTCTGGTATAGGAGTCGATATGCTGGGGACAGAAAAGATTGGTGTCGGTGGTGGTGGGAGCACCGTTATCGATGTTGGTGGTTCTGGAATCGTGAAGTTACCCGTGAACAAAATGGGGAGAGACATACAGATAAAAATAGAGGAATCATCGGCAACAAAATCATGGGAACTGAACGGACTCGACATAGGATACGTCGCCATCAATAAACTTTATCAACCTAATTCTCAATAGCTATGCCTACAAACAGAAAGCACCAAAATAAGTTCTCGACGAGCCTGACAGCAGATCAGGTTTCAGGGGTATCAACTACCCCTCTTAACCTTATCCCAACGGTAGCCGCTCCATTTACCATTGCTCTTGATGCGTCAAACCTCAATGGGAAATACGAAGTCGTAGAGGTCTCAGCAAAGACAGCCACAAACATCAACCACCCCGCTACCCTCTATGCTCACACTACAGCGGAAGAAGTCCGTATGGTTGTCGGAGCCACGGAGCTAGATGAGTTTGCTGCGGTCGCAAATGGAAATATCAACGATACAAATGGAAACGAAGCAATAAAAATAGGAACGACCGCTTCCGCTGTCAATGAAGTAACGGTAACGAACGCAGCCACAGCTGGAATTCCACAAATAGCTGCCAGTGGTGATGATACAAATATCAGCCTCAACCTAAAAGGCAAGGGAACAGGCGTGCCATTGAACAATGGAGACCCATTCATCAATATGGTCACCTCTGGCGCTCAGGCTGCTTTCGGAACAGCTTCAACTTCTTTTGTCGATTCTACTGGAGCAACAGTAACAATTGTTCCAACAAAAGCGGTGAGAGTCCATGTCACTGTTAGTGGTAGATGGTATGTAAATACAGGAGGAGAAAGTATCGCCTTCAAGCTTCTTATCGATGGAGTAAATATACAAGAATACGATGTCAAAAACGCTGCTGCCAATAGCGGAATTCCGTTCTGTGTTTCAGGCCAAGCGTCATTAGCAGCTGGTTCCAGGGTAATAAAATTGCAAATAAGAAGTGCTGGTGGAGCCACGGTAAATGCTGACCAGGCGAACGTGAACGTAATATGGGGATAATTATCGAAGCAATAATCGCATAATCTTAATCGGGCTTAGCCCACAAATATATGGCGAAACTATCAGCAAGAGAAAAAGCAGCAAAGAAGGCAGGCGGAAAGCTGAACTATAAAACGGGAGCGGTGACCAAACGGTTCAACCCTGTTTCCGCTGTACCAAAAGCACGATCTCGGTATGAGATGAATCCAGAAGACGCTCCTGGCCAGACCACAGAGCAATATGAGGCACGAATCGCCTCAGGGTTTGATGCCAAAACAGTAGCTGCTGCCAGAAACGAAGCAAAGCTTACTTCCTCTCCGGAAAGACAAAGAGAAGCTGCCAAGAAAAAAAGATCGTCAGCACCAAAGTTTAATCTATCAAACAATAATGGGGGCGGGAATCCAACACTCACCATGAGAGGGGACGGTGGCGATGGGGTTGCTGGCGCAGTTCCGACCACTATTGCTAACTCCCGTGCTAACTCCCGACCGGCCAACAGGGGGTTCAAAGACTGGCTGAATAATGCCTTCGATGATGGTTCGGCAATGGATATAGCCTCAGACTTCACTATGGGGAACGCGGGGAGGTTCGCTGACGTGATGGGAAAGAGCACCCCTCGTGCCAATGCTTCCAACGAAATGATATCGCTGGACCCTTCACAGCCGAGCAATATTGATCCCCCAACAAATACCCTGGATCCAGCGATTGATGATAGGGAACAAGCACCTGGACCAGTTGATTCATTCGGTAACCCCGTCAGAAGTGGCGCAGGGGGTGATGGTCTCTCTGGAGGTGGCACGGTAGCGGCTACCAACGGGAGAGGAAAAAGCACTTCAGATGGCTCTGGCAAGTCAGGTTCCGGAAAGGATTCTCCATACAATGCTATTGCCAAACAACTTCAGATGAACTCCAAGATGCAAGAAAAGGCTTTCATGGATATGCTGAATAGTGTTGACCCTACCTATCAGGGGTATAGGGATGAATTCAATAGCTCTCTTGAATCAGCCCTCCAGGATGAACGGCAGAGGCTTATGACCAGACAGATGGGCTATGGTACAGCCGACAGTGAACAGCGCGACCAGGCTGAAGAACGGCTGACAGCAGAATTCTCCAAGCAACGAGGAGACTACCTTGCAAAGCTTGCTACCCAGCAAGGGAACGCTCGGTCTGAAATAGGGCTGCAGAGAGCCAATTCTCTTGGAGACTCTGGATTGAGGGCGGCTCAGATGCAAATGGAAGCCTACAAATATCAGCAACAAATGATACAGCAAGAGTTTGAAAATAATATGGCAGAGAGGAGGCTGAGACAAAGCGGTGCCTCTAGAGGATATTCTCAAACAGATATGAGAGACTGGCTTGAGGCACAAGGGCAGTCATCTGTAGATGCTGGTAGCCCCGATTACGCCCGTGAAGGAATAGAACAGCGCGCCTCACAAATGTTTGGAGGAAGACGCGCCGACTATAGACCTTTCTTCCCAGACATGTGGGAAAACAACTATACGAAGACTCCTCGGTATGGGAAAGATGAGCTAGGTAGAGACATCCGAATCGATTAATGTATGCCACAGCGCCCAAAAACATATACGAACCAGGGAGCGAGGAGAGGCATAAGGGGTAACGCTCGTCTTAACGCACAGATTGCGAACGCCAAGGCCGCCCCGATGCAAGAAGAGGCCGATAAGCTGAATAGCTTCGGCAACTTAGCAATGAAGACTATCACAGGGACTCCAGGGGCGATTGGTAAGATAATCAAGCAAACATACCAGCATCCAATCAGAACAGCCGAAACGATAGCCTCTGGTGTCTATGATGAGGGGATACGGCCGATGGCGAACATACCATTAAAGGTCACTCCCTGGGAGCTTCCAAAAACAAACTTCAAGCCACAGAATAGCGTTGAGGAGGGGATGTACAAGGGATTTGGGGTAGGAGGTCAGGCTGGGGCATTTTACGCTGGTGGGGCAGCTCTGCGCCCCCTGCTTGAAAGCTCAAAGGTTACTGGCCTCGTGGCGAAGTATGCTCCCAAGCTCCTCACCCCTACAGGCACTATGCGTCCATTCGTCCAGAACCTTATTGGGGACCAGGTCCTTATGCAGGGACTCGCCGAAAAAGACACGCCATGGAAAGAAAGGGCTGCTATGGCGGCTACTGCTCCCCTCGTGACCCTCGGTCTTCACGGTCTAGGGAGAGGAAGAAATCTTGCAACAGATAGAGCTGATGAGTCCATCGCTCGTATTGCCAGCGCTCTCGGTGGAAAAATGACAGCGAGGGAGCTTATGGAAATAAATCTTTCCGAAGGCGCTTCAAAGTTGAAGGTGAAGCTTTCTGACTATCAGAGGGCGATGCGCAAAGAGAAGGGCATAATGAACCCGAAGACAGGAGCCATTGATCGTGAGGAGATGATACGGCAAAACCTCTCTGTATCGGCTGCTGAAAAGAGAGCTCAGGCGAGTACCAGCTCTCTCTATGGAAAGTATGTTCGGCCGTACATTGAGTCTGGAAGAGGATTGTTGAATCGAGGTGGTAAGAGTGGGAAAGAATTTGCCAGAAGACTCGATGAATCTTACATGACTGAAAACAGCTTTCAGGCCTTCTGGAAAATGTCAATGAAAGAGGCTTTTGAAGGCATACCATTGGCTCGTCGTGAGTTCATCACAGAGGCAAAAATGAATCCAGCTCTCCGCTCTCAGCTGAGGCCAGGGAAAGAACAGAAGGCCTATGAGATGATGCAGCAATTCCATGCCTATGTGAAGAAGCTCGGAGTGAAAGAAAAATGGCGAACAACAGATGCTAAAGGAGTAGAAAGAATATGGGACGATACCCTGGATTCAGACACCTATATAAGCCGCTATTACACGGATGCGGTAAAGAGCACTACCACCTTTAAGGAGAATGAAATACTCGGTCTCATGAAGCAGGGACTCTCTCGCGCTGATGCAGAAGGTGTCTATGCCGCAGAACTTGAACGTCGTTTGATAAGGGGAAGGGTTGGAACATTGGAAAGAGCACGGGCCGGTGATGACCCGCGGTTTATTCGTGATGCAGGAGAAATCATGGATAGATACGTCGGAGATGTTTCTCGTATGAAAATGAAGAGTGATCTCTTTGGCTATCAAAACGAGAAAGTGCTCAGTCTTTTTAGCGACATGATTGCCTCTGGAAAAGTTAGCCAAGAACAAATCGCCCGTATTATCGATGAGCGGCTTGGACAAGGAGAAGTTCCAAACACTTTTATCCGAATGGCCCTGAAGTGGAACCAATTCACAAAGCTTTCGCTTGCTGGTGTTCAAAACCTTACCCAGGCAGCTAACACTATCAGTGTTGGCGGTTTTTTCAATACTTTGAAATCAATAGGTAGATACGCCACAAACGCAAAAGATAGGGCAAAAATGAAAGACCTTGCTCGAATGGCCGGAGCCTTGGAAGACATGTTGATGGAGCAAGAAACAGGACTCGTCTCTGGGAAGTTAATGAGGGGTGCCCTCTATATTTTCAAAAAGACAGAGGAGTTTAACCGTACCATTGCGGCTGATGTCGGAAGGAGAATGTCTGGAGATGTCATGCGCGCGCTTAAGGCAAACCCGCTTGATTCTGAGGCATTACGAGCAGCGAAGTTTCTGGGACTAAATGTAGAAGAAGCGCTTAAACGAGGGACTATGCGAGGGGCTGATGTTGCCAAGGCGTCATACAAATTTGTGACAGATACTCAGTTTAGAATGAACGCTCTCACTCTCCCTCTCTGGAGCCGTACACCTATGGGCAAGCTCTTCACCCAGTTCAAGAGTTTCGGATATATGCAGACAACCTTTTGGCGTGACCATATTATCAATGAGGCGAGACAAGGGAATGTGAAACCGCTTGTCCGCATGCTGACAGTGATGCCTGGTCTTTATTTAGCAGCCAAGAAGTCAAGAGATGTCATCACCTTAAGAGACGAAGAAATCCGTGATCTCCTCGATCTGCCAACTAAAACTATTTCTGAAGAAGACGATGACATCAAAAAACTGGAAGCGGCTATTGGTATGACGGGTATGCTCCCTGGCCAATTATTCCAGAGCGCTCTGTATGTCGGGAACAACGCTTTCGGTGAGAAATCTGAAAATAGAGGTCTCATTAACAGGGCAAGTATCATCGCTGGAAATGCCCTGGGCCCAACTGTTTCTGATATTGGAGGTCTAGTTAGTGCTGCCTCACAAACAGATGGTATAATGAAAGAAAATAGATATAGCGGAAATGAAGGAGATCCTATGCGAGCGTCCTTCCCTATTGAAAAATTCTTCGCTTCTAAGGTGCCGTATGTTGGGGGCGGAGTCCAAAATGCTTTTTACAAAGAATGGCCAAAACGGGAAAGCAGAATATTCAGTGATAATCTGAGAAGTCTTTTGACTGAATATCTCCAGACGAATAACGAAGAAATCCTTACACAAATTAAATCACAGATTACGTCGCATAAAAAAAAGACCGTCTTCTCTCGTGTTCTGGCCGAAGTGAAACGAGAGCAGTATTCACCAGAGGATAAGGCTATCTATGACGATATCCAAGAAAGAAAGAAATATCTAAACAATCTACCCTATGACCAGTATCCCGAGTGAGCCACCTATAGAGGAAGGAGTGTCATACATGAGTGAGAAGAATATCTTAAGCACTCAGGTGACCATGTGTAAGGAACACACGTGGAGAAAATACAGTGAAATAGAGATAGCCTGTATCTATTGTCCAACAATAAATATCGTCGACGGTCCTGATAAATATATCGTGCTATGACAGCAATAAGCAAAACAAAATACACCAGTCAATACATCGACAACATGTCGTTTGACGATACCCTAAAGACGAAGGTGACGCAGGTTATTGATCACGCTGGGAACTTCGTCAGCCCTGCTACCGAAGAGACGCTCCAAGCTCTTCGGGGGTTCCAAATACCAGTGCATGACCATTTGGCTCTCACTGTAGCCGCTACTACTGATACCTGGGTGTATAAGACAGGCGGTGCAGCCGGAACAACAGTGGCGACCGTACTGGTAACCTACACGGATAGCGGTAAGGGGACTATTACTACCATAGCGAAATCATAATATGGCATGGAAATTTAACCCATCCTCTGGCAGAGCAGAATACTTCCAAGGAGGTGGTGTCGCTATTGGTGATACCGTTGGTTTAGCTACAGCAGGCTCAATCTTGTTTGCAGGTGTATCAGGCGTGCTTGCTCAAGACAATGCTAACCTTTTCTGGGACGATACTAACAATCGGTTGGGTATTGGTATAGCGACTCCAACTGAGAAAATAGACGTTGCAGGAAACATAAAAATAAACACAAACGGCACTAGTCTTTTAATAAGTTCATATAAAGGTGCTAACTCCGATGGATTTAATTCTTTTATTGGTGGAGGTGGACAAAGCTCTATTGGTGAAGTTGGGGCTACTTATAAAGGTTCCTATAACTCGGCACAAGGATTTAATGCCCTCTTCTCTAATACCACAGGTTACTCCAACTCTGCACAGGGAGTGTACACTCTTTTAGCCAACACCACAGGTAGCCAAAACTCTGCACAGGGAGTGTACGCTCTTATAGCCAACACCACAGGTAGTCAAAACTCTGCCCAAGGGGCGTATACCCTCAACGCTAATACCACAGGTGATTACAACTCTGCCCAAGGGGCGTTTGCTGCCTACTCTAATACCACCGGTGGCCAAAACTCTGCCCAAGGGGCGTTTGCTCTCTACGCTAATACCACAGGTATTGCCAACTCTGCACAAGGATATCGTGCCCTCACCTCCAACACCACTGGTAGCTACAACTCTGCCCAAGGATTAAATGCCCTCCAATTCAGCACAACAGGTGACTACAGCTCGGCACAAGGAGCGTTTGTTCTTAACTCCAACACCACAGGTAGTCAAAACTCTGCCCAAGGTGCGTTTGCTCTCTACTCCAACACCACTGGTAGCTACAACTCTGCACAGGGATATCGTGCCCTCACCTCCAACACCACTGGTAGCTACAGCTCGGCACAAGGATTAAATGCCCTCACCGCCAACACCACCGGTGGCCAAAACTCTGCCCAAGGTGCGTTTGTTCTCGGCTCTAATACCACAGGTAGCTACAACTCTGCACAAGGTGCGTTTGCTCTCTACGCTAATACCACAGGTAGCCAAAACGCTGCAGAGGGATATTATGCTGGTGGAAGTATTGATACTGGAAATAGTAATACTTTTTTAGGATATAGTGCTGGCTATCACGCTTCTCAACTAACAAGTGCTTCAAACTCTATGGCACTTGGGAATGGAGCTTATACGACTGCAAGTAATCAGGTAATTATCGGCAACGCTTCTGTCAATGTAGGACTAGCTCAAACAATACCAACAGCGAGATTACACTTACCAGCAGGAACAGCAACGGCCAATACCGCACCACTGAAATTCACATCAGGAGTATTGAACACCACGCCAGAAGCAGGAGCAGTAGAATTCTTGACAGATGCTTACTACGGAACGATTACCACTGGAGCAGCACGAAAGACTTTTGCTTTTTTGGAGGCACCTGTCTTCACCACAAGTATCACAACGCCAGAAGTTAGAGTGGGCGCAAATAAGGTCATAGGGGCACAAGGGGCGGCCGTCATTGACGCTACGGACGCAGCTTCGGCGATAACACAGCTAAACGATTTACTAGCAAGATGTAGAGCTCACGGCTTAATAGCATAACAATAACCCTATGGACAAGAAGACAGAATTAGAAAAGGCACAGGCGTTACTAGCCAGCATCGAGAAGGAGAAGCACGAGGCGTTCGCAAAAGAAATCAACGCTATATGTGAGAAGCATGGATATACCTTACAGGTTCAATCGCAAATAGTAACTGTCAAAAAATAACCCTATAAGTATGGAGGTAAAAAAAATCAACGAAAACGAGATAGAGGTGGTGATTCCTGTTGTCACGAAATATCAGGTAGAATTTTTGAAGTCTCAGAGAGCTTTCATCATAAATCAAAGAGATGAATTTGTAGCAAGACGAGAAGCAGAGATTGTTGAAGTTGATTTCCTTCTTGCCGAATGTTTGAGGCTCAACGTGGTAGAAAAAATTAAATCAAAAAATTAACCCTATGAAAAAGACACAAAGCGCAAAAGCAAGAGCAGCCTCGATCAAGAACCTCGAAGACATGGAAGCCAAGCAAGCCATGAAGAACCGTCTCTCGGATAATAAGGAGATGCTACTGGTGGGATTTGTCATCGGATCCGTGGTCATGCTTCTCGGAGGATTGCTTGGGTACTACCTATCAATAAATCTATGACCATTGAGCAGAAAATACTCGACAAACTTGACCATGCACTCATCGCAGCGAGAGACTCCACTCCGCCGTCTCTTTCGCCGTTATTGAGAGAGTTACAAAAAACACTCGATAACCACATCCTCACTCACGAGGCCGACACTAAGAAAATCAATCAAGATATTGTCGATGTTAAAAACATCATGAAGCCAATGACAGAGGCATTTGATGGCAAGCAGGGATTCTGGAAAATGTTCTTTTTTCTGGCTAAGGTTTCTGGTGCGACGACTGCTATTGTTTTTCTCATTACAGGTATCATCGTTTTTTTGAAAAAATAGACCTCTCCCCTTGCCTTCGACGGTAAAGGGAGGGTGCCTAACCGCTTAAATAAGGCTTGCCTTAGCCCTCGCCGCTCTTTTACAAAGGAGGAAATATGATACTCGCCCAAAAAGACGGGACGGTCTATTTCCTCACAGAAATCAGACTGTGCTGTTTATGTTGTCGGATGTTCGACAGGAACGTGACCAGTCATAACATGGCGTACAAGGGTGGGTTCATCTTTTTCGCGCACATGGTGTGTCCACCGCAAAAGGAGTTCTATGAAAAACGGGCGAAATCTGCGTGACCTGCAACAAGAACGCAAAGACATGGAGGCGTGGGTAAAACCACAACCATGCTTGATTTGTAAGAAAGTCATCCCTGGGGCCCACGGAAATCATTCCGATGGCTGGACTTGCTCGCGCGTTTGCGAGCGCACTTACGACGAAAGGAAACACCATGCTTCTCTTCTTCAGGAACAAGCTTTTACAGCTAAACATGGAGCCGCTGACGTTCTTCCGAGTAGCCCATGTGTGGGCATTCGGGACTGACCCAGACCTCCACAATGACCTGGCGCAGTACACGCTCCACGGCGTCTTGCCCAAGTACGTGGTGAACTATCTCAAAACCCTTCAATAAGGAGAATGAAATGGAAATCAGATGGAAACGCCTCGGCTATCTGCTGACGTTCTTGGTACTGATGTTCGCGGCCATTGTTGTCTTTGCTGAACGGCCTCCCGATGTGCTGTCGAATTACTTGGCAGGTCTCCGCACGGTCTTCGATGGCAGGTGTACCGTACCGAGTCAAGGACTCGTGAAGGTAGAGTGCCTCATCGTTGTTGATGACAGAAGGGACATTTTCGTTCTCGTCCTCTTCACTGACGATATCAAGCTAACCCACATCATCGGCGTGAAGGACGGCAAGGAAACGGTGTTGTGGTCGGGAAACATCTGACCGACGAGAGCCAACCTGATATAATAATAACAAGTTGGCCCTCTCTCTTAGACCATATTCGTGGCGTTACGAAAATGGTTTGTGAGAGGGGAAAGAAGAAGGGTGGATTTATCACGACCTCTCAAAATGAGAGCGCCACCCTGTC
>ENA-ORBV01002204-ORBV01002204.1-microbial-mat-metagenome-genome-assembly--contig:-NODE-2204-length-41568-cov-12.791521_pt1 | contig 41568 bp, 34 predicted proteins | sample MGYA00237777_ERZ505514 | MGnify/ENA primary metagenome ERZ505514 (study PRJEB26160, sample SAMN06269048) | microbial mat metagenome | isolation source: Oligotrophic lake microbial mat | place... | reverse complement strand
TAATTCCCCATCATAAAATTGAAAAATTAATTGTTGAAAGTAAAATTCCGTATACTTTTTTACGTACCGCCTATTTCATGCAAAATTTCACCACCACATTGCGTGCTGATTTAGTAAGGCATCACAGCATATTTTTACCTGCCGGTAATGCAAAATTTACATTGGTAGATGTTACAGATATAGGGAAAGTTGCCGCAAAAGTTTTAACAGAACTGAAAAGAATTCGAATAAAAGCTACGAATCAACCAATCACGAAAAACTTACTTTTGGTGAAATGGCAGAAAAACTCAGCAAAGGATTGAATACGGATATTAAATACGAATCTCCTAACCTGCTGAAGTTTTTATGGTTAAACGAAAAGCGAAAATACCGGTCGGTTTCATACTTGTAATGATCATGCTACATTATTTGCCCCGGTTTCAGAAAGAACCCGAAACAACTGATTGGGTTAAAAAATAATCAATGCTGAACCAAAAGCATTTGATGAGTTTGTATTTGAGCATAAAAATTCACTAATTGGTGTGTAATAGGCATCATGCTTGTATTAGTAAAATAAGGCTATAATTCCCCTAACTTGTTATTAAATTGTCTATCTCTTTTTTTATGTTGGGTACTTTTGCTATTCATTGCGACTGAGCTGATTTATGCTGTGCGTAATCACTACTTTTAGTGACGCTCGTCACCTAATCTTCCGTTCTGTAACAATAATTTTGTAAAAAAATATGTTACGTATATTTTTCTTGATTATCCTGCTCTTACACGGGGTAATTCACTTCATAGGGTTTGCAAAAGCATTTAACTACGGCATCATTACCCAAATCAGTAAAGAAATTCCAAAACCTTCCGGTTTGCTTTGGCTGCTGACAGCGTTTTTGTTTATTGCAGCTACTATTCTATTCCTGTTAAAGAAAGATGCATGGATATTTTGCGGATTTGCAGCAGTTATCATTTCACAAATACTAATTTTTACATTTTGGAACGATGCAAAATTTGGAACGATTGCCAATATCATTATTCTAGTTGTTGTTGTATTAAGTTACGGGACTTATCATTTTGAAAAAACCTATCAAAAAGATGTAAAAGAAAATTTGCAGCGCACGAATAGGTTGAAGACAGATTTACTAACTGAAACGGATTTACTTCCGCTACCAGAGCCTGTGCAACGTTACCTGAGATATGCAGGCGTACTAAACAAGCCTAAACTAAAAAATATACGCATTGTATTTGAAGGGCAAATGAGAGAAAAAGGAAAAGACTTTTTCCCCTTTATCTGCGAACAATACAATTCTTTTGACGAACCCACCCGGCTGTTTTTTATGAAAGCAAAAATGAAAGGAATTACCGTGCCGGGTTATCATAGATATGCCAATGCAAGCGCCTTGATGGATATAAGACTTTTTGGATTATTTTCAGTGGTAAAGAGAGAAGGAAAAGATATGGACAAAGCAGAAACAGTTACCCTCTTTAACGATATGTGTTTGATGGCGCCTGCAACATTGATTGATAAACGGATTACATGGCAGGCCATGGACAGCAATTCGGCAAAAGCCACTTTTACAAATCATGGAATTACAATAGGTGCCATTTTATATTTTAATGAAAAAGGGCAACTGATTGATTTTATTTCCACCGACAGGGATATAAATCATTATGCATTTTCTACACCGGTAAGTAACTACAAAAACATAAACGGTATCAACATCATGACGTATGGGGAAGCTATCTGGCATTACCCTGATGGAAAATTCGTTTATGGAAAATTCAATTTGAAGGAGGTTGAATACAATGTTTCGAAGATCAAATAGCGAATCAAACAATTTAAAAAATAAAAACATGGGTAACAAACAATCACAATTAAACATTGCATCTATATTACTCTATTTGTCTGGTGCTATTATTATCTTGGGCATCATCACAGGCGAGGTGTATTACCCGTCTGGCTACACTACACGCCTCAGCCAGATCAGCGACCTTGGTGCAACAGTACCACCGAACAGTATTATTACCCAGCCTTCAGCCACAATTTTTAATATTACGATGATGGTTGCTGGCTTCATGATTTTACTGGCATCACCGTTTGTTTACAAAGCATTTAATAAGCGCCTGTTTAGTATTTTGCTTGGACTGGTGGGATTTGGCATTCTAGGGGTAGGTGTTTTTCCGGGCAATATAACGCCCTGGCATGGTATATTCTCTATGCTTACATTTAATATCGGTGGTATTACGACTATTGCATCGTTTACAATAATAAAAACTCCACTCCGATATATCTTTATTGTTTCCGGTATCATCACATTGCTGTTCTTTTGGGGAGCACCTGGCTTTATTCCAATACTTGGTGCAGGGGGTACCGAACGATGGGTAGCTTACCCAGTTGTATTTTTTTTCATGGGTTTTGGGGGATACTTATCGGGTGTAAAAGATAAAATTTAGCGTAAACAAATATCCTGAATGATTTAAATCATTAAAATAAAGAAAATGAAACCATCAAATGCTGATTCTCAATTTATCCAAATAATCAAGGATGCCACCTCAGCACCTTCCAGCCATAACACGCAACCCTGGAAATTTAAAATCGATAAACAACAAATTATAATAACGCCTGATTTCACTAAGCGATTAAAAGTGGTAGATCCTGATGATCATGCCTTGTTTATAAGTTTGGGATGTGCATTGGAAAACCTCTTGTTATCAGCAAAAGCTCATGGGTATAGCCCAAAAGTTGAAATGAACTTTACAGGTGATCAAAATGAGATTATTGTTGATTTATTAAAGAATGGCAATGAGCAAAAAGACTTCCTCTATGATTTTGTAGCTACCCGCCAGTCTACTCGCAATAAATACGATGCAGAGCCCATAGTGCCGGATCTCATTGATCAGCTTAAAACATCGAATAGCTATGATGAGGTGGAGATTATTTTTTTCACAGACAAGGAGCAAATCAAAAAATTGAAACCTTATATAATTGAAGGAAGCAACAGACAGTTTAATAACAAAGAATTTGTTAACGAGTTAATAACCTGGATTCGGTTTAACGAAAAAACGGCTAAGAAAATGGGCGATGGTCTTTGGGGGCCTTGTACCGGGTCACCTAATGTGCCAAAATTTATTGGAAAAATTGTTGTTAAAAACTTTACTTCTGCTAAAAGCGAAGTAAAGAGATGGAGTAACTTAATAAATAAAAGTGCAGGTTTTGCCTTGTTTGTTGCCAAGGATAATTCAAAAGTCAATTGGGTGAAGCTTGGTCAGAGTTTTCAGCGGTTTGGGCTTCGAGCCACACAGTTGAACATTAAACATGCGCACGCAAATATGCCCTGTGAAGAATTGGAAGTAAGAAAGAAACTAATCAGAGAATTGAATCTGCTCAATAAGCATCCGCTCCTGCTGGTGCGGTTTGGATACGCTGAGAAAATGCCCTACTCGTTTAGACGCCCAGTTGAAGAAGTGCTTTCCTAATTTAGAAGTATTATGATTGAAACAAAAAAAATAGAATCAACAGGAAACGTCATGAGCAATAAATCCTTGAAACCATTGGCTTTAACTTTTGTTTTCAGTGGTATTTGGGATACAATAGCTGCTGTGATGTATTTATTCTTTATCGGTTCTGGCCGCCTAATTGACAGCCCGCCAACAGATTCATTTTATTCAATTTTCCTTGGATCGTTTTTTATTTGTTTTGCTTGGCTTCAATTTTTGTCGGCCACAAATATTGAGCGTTATGCCTTTGTGGTTGGCGGTCTAATCATTGGTAGATTATTTTATGTGATTCAACTATACGCTTTTATGGCTCTTGTCAATGATTTCCCTAATACCTTCTGGTTTACCGGAATAATTGATATGACTTTCATCCTACTTTATGTAATCACTGCTCAAAGAGGAGGATTATCTATTAGAAAGCTATTCATACCTACATTTAAATAGAACATTAAGATGAATTCTCAGACCAATAATAAAATCAAGCAGATTGATGTTCGCTTCAGTACCTTGATTGTATTCCTCGTCATTACATTTGGTTTGGCATGGGGAATTCTATCACTATTTATATTTCTTCCTGATCAAATGACCGGATTTTTTGGTCAATTGACTGGTCAACATCCTCTTTTCTACTTATGTGTATATGCACCCGCCATTGCTACTTTTTTTATTGTCATTTACAACAATGGAATGACAGGTTTGAGACATTTCCTTTCCAGATTTTTGCTGTGGCGTTGCACCTTATCATGGTATCTCTTTTTGTTCGGTGGGCTACCGCTGGTATTTATTATCGGGTCAGCAATTAAGGGGACTTTATTTTCGGATTCTTTTCCATTTTCCTCTTTTCAAATGCTCGTGATTGCCCTTGTACTTGCCATGATTAAGGGTCCTATTGAAGAGTTTGGATGGAGAGGTCTAGCACTGCCATTATTGCAACGTAAACTAGCACCCTTATGGGCAGGGTTAGTTTTAGGAATTGTTTGGGGCTTATGGCATATACCTGCGTTTCTATTGAGTGGAACACAACAAAGTGCATGGTCATTTACGCCATTTCTTTTGGGCACAATTGCAATGAGCATAATTATGACACCTATATTTAACAGATCAGGAGGAAGTATTTTCTTAGCCGCCCTATTTCATTTTCAAGCCATCAACCCGATCTTTCCTGATGCCCAGCCATTCGACACCTATTTGCTCATCTTTATTGCAGCGCTAGTGGTCGTAGTAAACAGAAGAACCATGTTCACCAAGGATGATGCAGCTACAGAAGTTGTTCCACAGGATAACGTTTAATTAAATTGCGATGATCACGCCTCCAATAAAAATATTTTTGCTCCTTCTCCTTGCACTGGCAATATCATGTTCGCCAAGAACGGAAAAGGGCAATGATTATCTGAAAAGCAAAATTCAGCAGTATTTGGATTCTGAGGTAGATGAAAATAATCCAGGGATTCTTCTACATATCGAAAGCCCAGAGCGTGGCCTTTCATGGAGCGCTTCAGCTGGTGTCTCTGACAGACAATCCGGATCAGAATTAAAACCAAATCAGTTATTTAGAATTGCAAGTGTAACCAAGATTTTTGTGGCTTGTACCATCCTTAGGCTATACGAAGAAGGATCCCTGTCCCTGAATGATCCAATCACCAAACACATTTCTCACAAGCACGATTCAATATTGAAAGTAGGCGGATATGAAAGTGATCAAATAACGATAAGGCATTTACTGACGCATTCCAGCGGACTATTTGATCATACCAATGCGGATATCTATTTGTCCTCCATTCTTGAAAATCCCACTCATGAATGGACCAGAACCGAGCAACTCTTGATTGCTATCAAATACGGTAAACCCGTCTGCGCAATTGGCGAAAAATTTAGTTATTCAGACACTGGGTATATTTTGCTTGGCAAAATAATTGAAAGAGTTACTCACAAAAGTTTGAATGATGCCATTCAAGAGCAGCTTGAATTTAAGCGGATTGGCCTTGGTGATACATTCATTGAAAATAAGGGGGAAAATACGGATGACCGAATTCATCAGTATCTGGATGGGGAAGATACTTATCTGTTCAATCCCTCAATTGATTTATATGGTGGTGGTGGATTGTTATCAACAACTACAGATTTGGCAATATTCTATCAGCAATTGTTCACCCATAACGTATTTAAGAATAAATCTACTTTGGACACAATGCTCACTAAGGTGATTTATAAAACCAAACAAAATGCGGATTATAGGATAGGCGTTTTACTTATTGATATTGATGGGCTTCTGGCCTACACGCATACCGGTTATTGGGGTACTCAGGTAATCTATATCCCGAAACTCAATACTTCTATAGCGGTTAACTACAGCCAGCACTGGATAGAAAAAGGGCCAGCACCAGTTTTAGTAAAAATTATATCCGCGTTAAATGAATATATATGAACTCATATCACCTACAAGAAATAGGTTCTTATTAATTAATAAAATGAATTCCTAAATGGCAATTAGTCAGACTTTTAAAACGTATACGAAGAAGATAATTCGAATGATTATGATAGGACTCAGCATCTTTTTACTCTTACTAACCGGAGTGCTTTTAATACTTAGCCCTGGTAAGACTTTACCCTATGTTGATAAAACAGGTAATCTGCTCGCCGGAAGTATTTCAGAAAAAGTTTTTGTTACCATCGGTGGCATTAGACAGGGCATGATTATCAAGAGTAAAAACCAAGGAAACCCGGTTCTGCTTTACCTTCATGGAGGTATACCCGATTACTTCCTTACACAGAAGTACCCTACTTTTCTTGAAGACTATTTTACGGTGGTGTGGTGGGAACAGCGTGGCTCAGGACTATCGTACAGTGCCAACATTCCTGCGGAGACCATGAATCTTGATCAAATGATTTGAGTGCGTGACAAAATCGGGGCAGATTGGGAACCAAGTGTATCCTCGATCTGCGAGGTTTTGCGCATAGTAAAGTACAATAAATCAGTATAAGTTAGGAGGTAACTTGAAGTTACCGCCTAACACAGCCCGGGCATCCTCGTCTCGTTTCACCTGAGTATTAAAAATCTCCAGTAGTATGATCCTCGCCCACTGTTGAACGCAAGCCGAAAAGCGTTCGGCTGTCCGCCCCGATTTTGTCACGCACTCCAATCAAATAGTGCTTTCGCTCCGGATGTTTTTTTAGAATGAATCCGTTGTCCGTATTTAATACGACGAAAGTTTTGAAATAATTGGGAATCCGATTATCGTCATCAACAATTCCGATGGCCAAACTACCTTTGAAATGAACCTCCATGGATTTGGCAACTTCATTGATATTGGGCTGATGATTGGCTTTGAACCCCGCAACTTCTGCCAGTAAGGTATCAGCATGGCACTCAGGCAATATCCTCGGCTCCTTCATTCACAACGGCTCCTTTTTCCTGGTAACGGGTTCGGTTTACCCCGGTACTTAAAGCCGTAAGGACAACGGCTCCCGGAGCATCTGCATAAGCTGTGTTTGCACTATCAAGTGCCATGTCTATACCACGCGAAGTAATTAACTCCTGAACCACCGCTTCATTTTGCCCAAATACAAGCTCATATTGCTGTTTTTCATCGGCATAAAGCATACGGGCGCACCCAACGCCTTTCGCATTGACTTCGATCGGATTTCGTGTGTTTTGGTCGTAAAAAAGATTGCGAAGGTTTTCATAACGAATAAAAGCAGAAAGAAGAGGCGCTTCTGGCTTGCTGTATTCAGCACCCAGCAGAGATAGCGCTTCCAAAATATTAGACTTACCAACATTGGGGCTGCCGACTACAATATTGATTTTGCCACACGACAAATTCAACTGCCGGATAGACTTGAAATTCTTGATTTCCAAATTCTTTATGAACCTGCTCATCGGCCAATTTTTTTTCAAAAATACAAAAAAATCAATGCGCTGCACGCCTCTGAAGCAGCCCCTTCCGCTCCATTCCATACACTAACAGCAAATAGAAAACCAGCCATCCGGTGTTGATCACCGTGCGCAGGATTTGATCTTCCACTTTAGTCGCTTCGCTCAAAAGGTAAATCCCCACAGCCAGGGCAATGTATAAAGCCATACGGCCAATTGGATAAGGAATTGGATAATACCGCTGTCCAATGACGTAACCCGCTGCCATTATGAAACCAAAACAGGCCAATGATGCCCAGGCCGATCCGGCATACCCAATGCGCGGAATCAGCAAAATATTGACCACGAGCGTAATGACAGCGCCGCCTACAGAAATGTAAGCCCCGATATGCGTTTGGTCGGTCAGTTTGTACCAGGTGGAAAAATTGTAGTAAATACCCAGAAAAAGGTAGGCCATGAGCGTAATCGGCACAATTCCAAGACCTTCTCTGAAATCACTGCCAATCAGGAGTTGAAAATAATCAAGGTAAAGCAGGATGCCCAAAAAAGCCACAGCGCCAATCAAGGTGAATGCCTGACCAACCTGGGCGTAAAGACTTCGCGCGTCGGTTCGGTCAGCGTGGCTGAAAAAGAAAGGTTCAGCGGCGTATTTAAATGCCTGGGTAAACAAATTCATAAGCACTGCAATTTTGATGCAGGCATTGTAAACCCCTAATTGATCGAGGTTTTCTTCCAGGGTTCCGGGCAACAGGGATTTGATTAAAAACCGATCTGCAAGCTGATTGATCATCCCCGACAAACCTACTACAACCAATGGCAACGCATATTTCATCATTTTTAACCACAAGGCGCGATCGAATTGCCAGTTCACCTTTCGCCAGTAAGGCAACAACATGATGATCGTGACCAAACTGGCAAGCAGGTTGGCTATAAAAACATAGTGCAATTCATGGTTTGGAAGGTAAACTCCCGGAAACAGGCCATTCTCTTTTCCCATCAAGGGTAAAATCTCCAGAAAAAATAGGATCAACACTGCATTAACGGCTACGTTCACTACTTTCAGCATGCCAAAACGCCTGGGCCGGTTTTCCATGCGCAGCCGGGCAAACGGGATGGCACACAGCACATCAAACCCAAGGATCAGCGCAAAATAAATAATGTATTTTGAATCAGATGGTTGCGTCAGTAAACCAGCTATTTCCGAAGCAAAAAGAAACATCAAAGCGCCCAAAAAAACCGTGCTGCTCAATAAGGAAATGGACGCCGTGGAAAAAGCGCGTTCCCGATCCTCTTCCTTTCGGCCAAATCGAAAAAAAGCAGTTTCCATCCCATACGTCAACAACACCATCAATAACCCTGCATAAGCGTACATCAGGCCGTGGATGCCATATTCATCGCGCTCACCTCTGAATATCCGCGTCAGATAGGGCGTAATGATGATGAAATTCAACAGGTGAGAAAGGATGGTGGCACCGCCGTAAATGGCAGTTTCGCCGGCTAATTTTTTGAGCAGGGACATTCCGGGCAGTTTTGTGACGCAAGATTACTAATTAGATGTTAGATATTAGATGATAGAGGTTAGACTTTAGAGACCAAAGCAACAAGATTCCTTTTCCCGATGTTAGTATTCTTGAACCTGTTAGGAAAAAATGTATTGACTATGTGGACCGAAGCGAATAACAAACTCAGCGCCAAGCTAACTTTCAAAGACTTTTCTGGAGCATTTGCCTTTATGACGGAGGTGGCCTTGCTCGCCGAAAAAATGAGCCACCACCCCAATTGGAGCAATGTGTGGAACAAAGTAGAAATCCACCTCAATACGCACGATGCGGGCGATACCGTAACCGAAAAAGATCGCAAACTGGCTGCGGCTATTGAAAAGGTTTATATGAAATATAAGTAGCAAATCAGTAAATTGCATTTCGCCGTTTTGCGTTTTGCTCTTTCTTTTCTAAGGGATGTGCAACACTTTATGCGTTTGCAAGCTCAATCGCCACTTCGGATGGGCAAGGCAATACGCCAGGGTGAGCTGAATGTTCTGCGCCTGCTGCGGGCTGTCCATCGGTTGCAGGAAAAAGTGCTCAAAATCAAGCTTTTCAAAGTGTTCCGGCTCCGCACCAGGCTGCGGAAACACCAATTTCAATTCATGGCCCGCAAGCAGGATCAACTCCGAGCCGGCTTTGGGACTCACGCATATCCAGTCTATTCCCGGTGGCGGCAGGATGGTGCCATTGGTTTCAATAGCCACTTCAAATCCTTTTTGATGAAATGCCGCAAGGAGCGGCTCATCGAGTTGCAACAAAGGTTCGCCGCCGGTACACACCACGTAGGGTTTTCCGCCTCCCGGCCATTGCGCGGCTACGGCTACGGCCAAAGCCTCTGCGGTTTTGAAACGTCCGCCGTTTGGGCCGTCAGTGCCTACGAAATCCGTATCGCAAAACTGGCACACTGCTTTACTGCGGTCTTCTTCCCTGCCGCTCCAGAGATTGCAGCCCGTGAACCTGCAAAATACCGCTGCGCGCCCGGTTTGTGCGCCCTCGCCCTGTAAGGTGTAGTATATTTCTTTGACTTTGTATGACATCTGCTACTCAATCAACCCCCGTCCTTCTTTCACAATCTTGCCGTCTTTCTGCAATTTTTTCATCAGACGATCGAGAATGCCGTTTATAAAATCTTTGCTTTTGTCGGTACTGTACAGCTTTGAAATTTCAACGTATTCGTTTAAGGTCACTTTGGTAGGAATGCTCGGAAAATACATCATTTCGCAGAGTGCCATTTTGATGAGGATCATATCTATGACCGCCACGCGTTCCGCATCCCAGTTTTTAAGGGCAGGTTCGATGATTTCGAGCAATTCGCCATCGGTATGAAAAGATTTGTCTACCAGTAGCTCGCCAAACTCCTTCACGGCTTCTTCCGGCGGGCGGTAAGCATCATAAAAATCAGCTTCAGCCGGCAATGCTTTCAAGATCTTTTTCATAGACCCGACAATGAGCGACTTATCGTCAATCCAGGCAGGGTAGTGGTCTTCCACCAATTCATTAAATGTCTCGTCGGCGCAGCAATGCTTGTAAAGGAAGAGCAGCATCTCCGTGTGGTCTTCCTCATCTGTGCCCTTTTTCAGGACGTAGTTTTTGTATTCTTCCGATTTTGCAAAATCAGAATAGACCAAGCGTACATTGTCCTCGTCAATCATGTCGTCGAGGTGATAGGCGCGGATCAGGCGCTTGAGTCCCGGGTTTTCGGAAAGAGAAGCCAACAAACTATTGTCGTATAGTTTGGCTGTAAAGAGCCGGTCTTCGTCCGTAGGGCGCAGTTTGGCTGTTTTTTTTGAGGCATCCTGGCGTGCAAAACCTGCAATGCGGATCATCGCATCGAGATTGAACAACAACAACTCGAAAGAGCGGCTGATGCCTTTGCGGTAAAGCTGCATGACACTGCCGAAGTCCATGTCCTGAACTTTGCCAGCGGCATAAAGTACCTGCATAACTTTGATACGAACGTTTCTTCTGCTCAACATGACTTTTCTGGAAGCAGTTTTTTATGAGACTGTAAAGGAAAGTAAATTTCCTTACTCCCGTTGCTTATTTCAAAAACTTCTCCTTAATCTTTGCATAGTCCGGCAACTGACGGTAGTGCCAGTTCATAACGACCTTCCCGTTTTTCATCAAAACCAATCCCGGATTTGAGCGAATAATGGTTTTCAACAGGATATCGTCAGCGGTGTAGAAGGGGTACTCTGCACCAATTTTTTGACGAAAACTCCCAATGGTTTGCGCATCCAGATAAGCCGTGATGGCATACCCGTTCAGCCCTTCCTTTTTACCGGCCATCAAAACCGGGTTTATTTTTTCTTTCCACGCTTTAAGGTATCCTTCATCCTTCCAGGTCTTCGTTTTGATCGTATCCCTGCGTTCCTGCACTCCGGCTGCTTTCCGAGCGATCTGAATCGTGTTCGCCATGCGAATGGTATCCGGAACGTACAAGGTATCCGTGGAAGTGATAATCACTGTGGTATCCTCGCCGCCGTACAATTTGTAGGCAATTACCATGAAGCTGTAATTAGAATCCGCCAGAATCGCTTCTGTTACGTTACTTCCCACAAGATCCGATACTTCGAATTCGCTGAGTTTGGTTTGAGAAACCGTCGGCTCCGATTTCACTTGTTCCAACTCCCATTCTTCGCCCGGATATTTCTGAAATTCTTTCATGTACTGGTCATAAGGTAACTCCACAACCTCGCCCGTTTTTTTATTGGTCATTTTGTACTCCAAAATATCTACTGCATTGAGGGCGTCGAGTTCGGCCTGCATCTGCTCGCGAATATTGACGCCAACTTTGAACGGACGAAAATCAACATCCGGCAGGTTCCACACAAAATTGCTCATGCAATACACCGTCAGCAATGCTGTGGAAATAACCGCAAGTCCCAAATTCATCGGCGCACTGAACAACGCGTGCATGTGTTTGGAACGGAACAGGAACAGGAAAGCAGGAATGAGCAAAAACAGGTCTTTGAAAAAAGAAATTTTGGGTTTCAGTTTAATGAAATCGCCGAAGCACCCGCAATCGGTTACTTTCATATTGCTTTCCACATAACTGCCCCATTGGCCGAACTGGAAAAAGTTTACGCCTTCCGGTACGTAGCCGGTTAGGTAAGTAAAGCCCGTGAGGAACGTAAAAAAGCCCACCAGCAAGAGGAATGCCCACGCCGTAAACTTGCGGTAAGCGCCGATGAGGAGGAAAAGCCCCAGCACGATTTCAAAAACGATCATAAAAACCGAAAAACTGGCAGAATATTCCGCAAATTTTGGAAACAAAGGTGCCAGAAAAGAGAACCAGGTGTCTTTGAAGACGACCTCGAATTGTTCAAAATATTGCTCCATTTTATAAGCCGTGCCCAGTGGGTCAATGGCTTTAACAGCGCCTGAAAACACAAAAAGTGCCCCTGCAAAGTTCTGAAAAAAACTCAGGAACCAGCTTTTTACTTTGTGGAGTCCGAAGTCCATGAACGCTGTCAAAAGGAGAGCCGCGATGGCCGTTGCGATGAAAATTGTACCTAAACCCATGATTGGTATATGTTTGTTGGGGTTGAAAATCTTCAACCCTTACAGAAAATCTTCAACCCTTACAGAAAATCTTCAACCCTTACAGAAAATCTTCAACCCTTACGAAAGTTTAATGAGTGCAAAAATAGCATAGTTAATGATATCGCGGTAATTCGCGTCTACTCCTTCCGAAGCAATCGTTTGCCCGCGGTTGTCTTCGATCTGCCGGATGCGCAGCAATTTGGACAAAATCAGGTCGGTCATGGAACTGACGCGAAGTTCGCGCCAGACTTCGCCGTAGTCGTGATTTTTTTGCTGTAAAAGCCTGCGGGTTTCTGTCAACTGTTGGTCGTATAGTGCGCTGACCGTTTCGAGCGGCAATTCAAGCGGCGTATCTGCTGGTAAATCATGCTGGATCAACGCAATAATGCTGTAATTAACTAATCCCAGAAATTCGTCGGCTATCGGGTCGCTGACCTGCTGAACGCCTTTTTCTTCGATGCTACGAATGCGCCACGCTTTGATGTAAAGCTGATCCGTCAACGAACTTGGCCTCAAAATCCGCCAGGAAGTACCGTAGTCGTGCGTTTTTTTGATAAAAACATCGCGGCATTTGGTTGCGATGGCATCAAACTGTTGGAGTGTAAGTTCCATTCTTTTTTGGTAAAGATAGTCAGCCTTCGGGCCAAGGTGCAGTTAACAAGTTGTTATTGAATTGCAAACAATTTTGCCTCCCTTGAAGAGTCCCTTCCAGGACATTAAACCAGATCTTTCTCATCCCAATTTTTTCCGTGTTTTTCCTTGATGATTTCCTTCAATTCGAGCGATTCTTCCGGTTCTTCGCGGGGAGGGAGTTCTCCCTTACGCTTCATCTTTTCGATTTCTTTTTGAATGGCACGATCTTCCCAATCTTCTGCTCCGTGCTCCATACCTGGAATACCGAATACGCTCATAAAATGAATGGCCAATCCAATGCCCCAGCCCATCATCGGATAAAAAAACCACCAGTCTCCAAAACTGGTCACGATGTTCAGCACCAAAAGAAAAGCGCCAACGCTCACATAAGAATTGAAGTGCTGGTAAAACTCTTTTTTTGCCTTTACCCGTTTTCGGGCTTTTTCATAAGGATCATTTGTTTTCATACGCGGATGTATTTTCTAATAAAGGTGGCAATCATTATTTAAGTTGGCAGTTTTTCAGGTGGCAGGTGGCAGTTAATTTAGGATTATAAAATGTTGGTAGTTGGTTTTGAATACATAACCTGATCAGAAGTAAGCGCAATCCTGCCCACTGCCAACTGTCGCCTATCCAAAAACACCCCGCACCAACTTCCCAGTCCATGCACCCAAACCGCCATACAAGCCCCCCAGTACAGCTGTGAGCACAATCGCCCCCGTAGCGCCAATGCCGCCAAAGAGGCCACCAATGCGTTCACCAAGAATGCCGCCATTCAGCCCGCTAAGATACGACGCGTGGAGTCCCCAAAGGAGCATTCCTCCTAAAAAACCTGCCGCAAATACCCATTTTTTTAATCCGTCTGCAAAAAACAGACCGCCCAGCAAGCCCAAAACAAGCACCCGCCACCACGGCAGCAAAGTTGCGGTATACCAACCGCCGACTGCAATGAGCAATACAATGGCCGTTAACCGCAACAGGCTGGATAATTCATTTTTTTTCATGTGAAAATATATTATTAGCCAATTTGTTTAGTGACTGTCCATTTAGTCCCGTGTCTGCTCTTTAGAGTTTGAGAACAAGGCGTGTTTCGACGCAAAAGCGGGAGTTTACTCGCGTAAATGACCGATTTTGGGGCGAAACACAACGCAGTTATCGGACTCTAAAGACAGACACTATTTAGATCTCATTTCCACACGCCCACGAATTTTTCCCCGCCCATCGTTCACATCCTTCATAAACAACAAGTCGTAATAACGGCCCGCCGCCCAATCTGCTACCGAATTATCGTAATACGGACTGCCGGGATTGCCCGATTGTCCCCCCGGATAAACGCCATGTGCTTTCGGCGAATCGCCAAGCTCCACAATCATGCGCCAGGAAGGGCCGTTCGCTTTGCTGATGGCATTCGGGGCTTCGAAATAGCCGCCGCATTGGACGTCATTGGCAGAAAACGCAGGAATATTGGCCAAATGCGTGATGTTGGTGCCTTTTTGTTTCGACCAGTTGAAACCCTCTGTTTCATAGCGATCGCGCAGGGTTTCCACCATCTCGCCAAAGGCCGTGGTCACAATTTCCCCGGCTGTTTCGTTGTGATTGGTGCAATAGTCGTCAAAAATGGCGTGTTCCGGCTGTTGCTCCAGCAGTTCCAGCAAGCGCCAGGTTTCGGGGAATAGCACCTCCATAGAGTCCCGGATTTCAAAATCAAAAAGGTCTTCAAAAGCGCGTCGGTTGGTTGCCCGGAACCACACCTCAAAAGCGGCAGGTGCTTTAGAAGCGCCCTCGAAACGAAAATCCCAGCTTTTTAAATCGGTCAATATTTTTTTACCAAGCGGGTCTTTTACCTGCGATACGTCCAGCAACCCCAATAACAAGGGTGCTCCTTCTTCCGCTTTGATGCTGTAATTATCGTTTTGCAACGCCATCATATCTTCCGCCGTTGCGCCTTTCATGGCTTCGATGCGCCGGTTGATGTACCGACCCCGGTAGTCGTCAAAACCGCCATTGTAATAATAAGGATAATCGGAGCCGGTGGAGCGCTGATTGGCAGAAGCAACAAACCCGCGATTCGGGTTGAGTACCTTCGGAATTTGATCGGCGGGGATAAAACCCTGCCACGCGTTGGCCGAAAGGCTGCCGTCCTGAACAAACCGCCCTTGCTCCTGCTGCTTGATCGGAAATTTCCCGGCTACTGTGATCGCAATATCGCCGTTCCTGGAAGCAAAAACGATGTTTTGAGCCGGACTTTCGAGGCAACTAACCGCTGCATTGTAGGCTGTATAATCTTTGGATTTCATCAGGCCAAAAAACAGTCCCACTTCATTCGGGCAGGTCTCCGAAGGGATATCGTGCGCAACCCAGCGCATGGCCATATCTAAATATTCCGAGGGTTCAGTTTCGTAAACAACGGGTCCCCAAATGGTATATTTTACTTGATCGGTTACTGGTTCTTTCCGTCCGCGCACCCGGATGACTTCCTCCCGGATTTCCGTTTGCTTCGGCGCGCCGTCAAGCAAATAACTATTTTTGTTTGCATCCGCCCAACGGATACGGTACCAGTCGAGCACATCCTGCCCCACATTGGTCAATCCCCAGGCGATGTTTTCATTAAACCCAATGACAATACCCGGAACGCCGGGCAGGGAAACCCCGTAAGCATTCAACTGCGGCGTATGGATTTGCACCTCGTACCAAATCGAAGGCAGCGTGAGCCGAAGGTGCGGGTCGTTGCAAAGCATCGGGTTGCCCGAGGCTGTTTTACTGCCCGACAAAGCCCAGTTGTTACTGCCGATACCTTCCGGCGATTGTGGGATGTTTTTAAAAGGAATCAGGCCGCTGAGCTGGGGCTGGAGATCGGGTTTAGCGACGGATTTAAAAATCCAGCTCACTTCTGCGGGTATGATAGGCGATTGCTTAGGATTGTATTCCGGGTACAAAAAGCGGAACAATTCTTCCCCAAACAGCTCTATGGAATTGGATGCGCCAATGTCATCACTTCGGGAACAAAGGGTCTCGGCCATGTTTTTCAGCATGAGCGAAGTCTTGAGCGGCGTCCAGAGCTCAGGTGCATACCCCAGCAATTTGAATTCCAGCGGGTAATGTTCCGGTTTCAGCGAAGCCACCCAGGCGTTGATCCCGGCAGTATAAGCTTCGATGATCGCCATTTCTTCCGGTTTTTTTTTCCAGGCTTCCAGCGCGCGTTCGGCAGCAAAAACCATGCCTTTGCGGCGTTGCAACCGGTCGCGTTTCAAGGTGCGTTCGCCCAGAATTTCCGACAATCTGCCGCCCACAGAGCGTGTGGCAATGTCCATTTGCCAAAGCCGGTTTTGGGCAGTGATGTAGCCCTGCGCAAAAGCAGCATCAGGTTCGCTTTCCGCGAAAATATGCGGCACCATGCGGTCGTCGAGCAGGATGGAAACCTGTTTCCCCTGAACAGGGAATTCAATAGCCTCGTTAGCCATGGCACCAAGTGGTTCCGCATTTTGCCAGAATCCCTTCGCAGGGTCAAAAAATGGACCGACGGCTGGCAAAGGCGCTCCAAAAGGGTGAAACCAATTGCTGATGAGGACAAGGCCTATTGCAAATGCAAGCGCGATCTCCGCTTTCACCCGCGGCGATCTGTTTTTAAAAGAAAATTTGGATAGCGTCACTTTCTGCATTTTTTCGAGGGCAAAAAGGTACGCATATTATGGCAAATGTTAAGAAAAAGCCATTATATTTGCGATATCCAAAAAAGTAGTTTTTGTGTTTATTTGTTTGGGTTAGAAGCCCTTGCTTTTTTAGCAAGGGTTTTTTTATTTGTTCAAATTTTTTTTTAGTCGAGCGTAACGCAGCTATCGGACTATAAAGGTGCCTGCTCTTTAGAGTTCGAGAGCAAGGCACGCGAAGACCCCAAAAACGGGAGTTTACTCGCGTAAATGACCGTTTTTGGGGTCGAGCGTAACGCAGCTATCGGACTATAAAGACAGACACGACTTATACCCGGATGCGTTTTTCGGGAAGTGATTTCAAATGCTCTGCACCCCCCACATCAATATCGAGGTCATTCAGGTCGCTGAAGTGCAACTTACATTCCAGGTGCAACATCAAAAATTCATCCGGTTCGCTTACAAAGATGAGGATGTCATTGATCAGGCCGTCTTTTTCCCGGATGAGCAAGTTCACTTTTTCAGCGCCCTGCGACACCAGGATCAGGTCTTCAAATTGTGCGGCCTTCACATTTTTCATCAGCCGGTCGAAATCTTCCCGGGCAGGTTGTTCTCCGTTTTCCAGGATCAGCAGGCTCAGTTTATTGATCTTTTTTAACAATTTCTTTGCGGGGGCTTCATCCGAAGCATTGGCGGCTAATCGAATTAGAAAGCCCTGTAGGCGGAGATCCGTAGCGTTGGGCGAGTTACTGTATTGTTTGACAAAATCCCGGATCGGATCTTTTTGTCCATAAGAAAAAGTGCTGCAAGCCACAGCAAACAGGGCAATGATGAAGGTCTTTTTCATGGTGTTTTTTTTTGAAACGGTGGATGGGAGACGGTGGACGGGCCGTCAACCGTCTCCCGTCAATCAAATTATCTTCAATCCTCTTTTCGCTTTTCGTTCTTATCTACAGTTCTGGCCAATTTCGATACCTTGCTGAGGTTGATTTTGCCGGTAAAACTGATCAGCACGAACTCATCATCATAAGACAAAAGCAGCAATTCATCTATCGTTTCGCCATTGCTGCCTTTGGCCAAAAATTCGAGGTTGCCGCCGTCTTTTTCTTTCACCGTCATCAGCACTTCGTATTTGGACGTGTTGATTTTGGCTTTAAACTCCTTGTAGAATTTGTCGGGCGTGGCTTCTGTTGTCAAAATCCGGAGTGATTTGATGTCTTTGGCAATGTCTTTGAGTACCACTGCATCTTCGTCGCCCTCGAAGTCCAGTTCATTGATCTCTATGTCGCCAATCATCTGGAACATTTTCGGGCTGATGTAGATCACTGAAAAGCGGTCGTCTTCCACATATTGTGAAAAGTACTTGTCAATGGCGTTGTCCTGCGCGGAAAGCGTAGTCGTCAAAGCCAGGGTGAGTAATAAGACAGTCAGGAATGGTTTCATGATTTGAAAATTAAGACAATTTGATAATTTGAAAATTTGAAGATGAGGGGGCAATTTGAAAATTTGAAAATTTGATGATTCCACGAATCTTCAAATCAGCACATTTTCAAATCAATCCTCCCTATCGCTCAATCGTTGAATTTCCAGATCCACTTTCTCCGCCGCCAAACCTACACCGCGATTCATTTCGCTCGATACTTTCATCAAGGCTGCCCGCGTAATTTTATAGGCTTCTTCCGGCGTTTTGGGTTCGTATTTCGACCAGTCTATGGCTGCTACCGGTGCAGTTTCGGGCACCACTTCCCGGTAAACTAAGACCCCTGCCATCAATAACAGTGCAGCAATGGCGGCAGCAGCGGCGATTCGGAGAGGACTCAGGCGAAAACGACGCCCCTTGATGGTCCGTTCCGCTTGCACCTGCTGCTCAAATCCGGCAGGCAAGACGCGCGCTTGCTCCTCCTCAAAAAACCGGAACAGGGGAGCATATCCTTTCAGCCCGTCTTCCACCGACGCTTCATTCCGGAAATAAGCTTTCAGGCTTCTTTCTTCTTCCAGCGTGGTTTCGCCGGCAAAGTATTTTTCAATCAGCGTTTTATAATCCATGTTTTTCTGTTTGGAGGTACAAAGTCCGAACCTGATTCCGCGCACGGAATAAGTTGACTTTCACCTGGTTCATAGGCATGTCCAATAGTTCGGCAATTTCCTGATAACTCTGCTCTTCGATGTCGCGCAGGTGCATCACGAGGCGCTGTTTTTCCGGTAACTGCTGCATCAGTTTCACCAAATGTGCCAGCGTATCCGAATATTCAGTTGCAGCCAGCGGCGACGGCGAATCGGCAGCCAAACCCGGAAAGGAAGGCACTTCCAACCGCTCCGTCCTGCGATGGCTGCGGATCTTGTCAATGGCGTGGTTTTTTGTCAGTTTCATACACCAGGCCTCCACGTTGCGGATGGTCGGCCAGGCATCCTGCTGTTTCCAGGCTTTCACCAAAACTTCCTGCACCACATCCTGAGCCTCCGCGTCATCACTCATGATGCGCAGGGCTAAGCGGTAGAGTTTGTCTTTAACCGGCAATATGTGCTGTTTGAAGTAGGTTAAGCTCATTTCTTTGGCACGACGATTGTAAAGAACAGGATGTTACAGGTCATTGAAAGATTTTTTTGAGCGCGAAGAAGCGGTAACACCTTTTTGGAAAGGTGTTACCGCTGAACGGCTTCCCAAAGAGGAAACTCTTTTCAAAAAGGTATCACCTCTGCCCTTCGAAAAAAGTTTGGCACGGTTTTAGTTTTACACATAGCAACTACGTCAAATTATTTTTTTTCAAAAATTATTCATTCATCATTATCAATTTTATGTCTATGAAAACGTCAATTTTTTCGCTCGCTTTTGCTACACTATTTGCAGGCATGTTGAACGCACAGGAACTCGCGACCACCAGCAGCGCGCCATTTGCATTGGCTTCTTACAAAGCCGGTTCTGATCAGGCGCAACTTCCGTGCAATGCCGATTACGCGCCAAAAAAAATCGAAATGGGGCTGCCTTTAACCGACTGTGAGTTTGATACAGCGCCAAAATATGCCAGTAAAGACGGTTCGCTGGAAAAAGACTTAGTCGCCGAAGTGCGCAAACTATCCAAATTCAGCGATTTTGAAATGGGATTAACCTACGTGCCGCATTCAGCAATTTTGGTTTCCAATACCTCACCGATGCAGGACAAGCAGGGTTTCCTCGTCAGCATGGTGATCAATAAAAAAGGACAAGCCGCCAAAGTAAAAGTATACGGACAGGGACACTTAGCCGGATTGGTGGAAGCCACGCTGAAAACAACCACCTGGGAACCAGCCGAATTTGAAGGTGTTCAGGTGGACAGTAAGGTCTGGTACGGGGTGACGCTGCAATCGCGCTCACAGGTTGCCGTGGCACCTTTTAATCCATAAACATTGTGAAAATGCCCGCTGACTTGAAGTCACCCGGTCACTACAAACGACAAAAGCGCGCCACGAAAGTGAGCGCGCTTTTGTCGTTAAAAAAAGTCAAAAAACTTAGAGTTTGTTGGGGTTTTCGTGATCGAGCGAGTCCGAGGAAATTTTATTTTAGACAAGGCGATTTTTGCAGACATAGCCAGCAGCTATAGTGAAAAAAATCAACGCAGTATAAAATAAAATTTGCCGCTCGTAGCCGATAGACGAACCCCCCAACAAGCTCTTAGACGTCTTCTTCGACTTCCGCATTCAAATCCCGTTCCAGTTCTTCCATGAACACATATTCAATGCTTTCCGCAACGGTAGGAATGATGGTCAATACGCTGTCCAAACGCGAAATCTCAATCAGTTTCTTCACACTCGGATGCACGATGCCAGTCAGCACAAACATACCCAGTTCTTTCCACAGGCGGTTGGCGGTAAGAATAGCGCTAAGACCCGATGAATCTACATATTTCACCCCGGAGAGGTCGAGAATCAGATTCACGATGCCTTCATTGGCAAAAATAACAAACTCGGATTTCAGGTTGGGGGCAAGGAGGGAGTTCAGGTTTTCTTCTTCCAGCCGAAATACAGCGTACTTCTCTTGCTTGTCAATCGAATATTTCATTATACAGCTATTTTTTTCGTTATGGCATCACTCAATGACCTGCAATTTTGCAATGAAATTGCAAAAGTATCAAATCTGTGCAAGTAAGGATAACGTAATCTGAAGAAAGTTAGTTTAAGGGCCAGTTATATCGCAGTTATCGGACTATAAAGAGCAGACAAGAACTAGTGTCTGTCCATTGAGTCGGTGTCTGTTCTTTAGAGTTCGAGAGCAAGGCACGCGAAGACCCCAAAAATGGGAGTTTACTCGCGTAATTGACCAATTTTGGGGTCGAGCGTAACGCAGCTATCGGACTATAAAGACGGACACTAACTAAACCCGCTGGCGAAAACTTTTCGGCAGCAAGCGATAAACCTGAGGCAAATTTTCTGCGAGGAAAGGCCGTGCCTGCCGGCGAAAAGCCCGGTGCCAGGCTAATGCGCCCATCACCCGGGTAGCTTTTCCAATGTATTCAACCGTTGCGACAACGTACCGTTCCCAGTACTTTCGCAGGGGCTCAATGTAAATAACCATCCAGATGAAAAGTGCTTCGAACAGTAGGGCACCAATCAGACATTGCAGTGGCGTAAGGCTGTGTTTCCAGAAAGTAGACAACCCAATGCCAAAAACGGCGCCATATAAAATAATATAGTGTACGGTGTAAACGGTGAGCGTTTCGCTGCCAAATTTTAACACTAAAGAAGGCATCCGTTTCCACAACGGGGTAATGTACATGATGATGCCCGCCACAATGATGGCGTGGCCCAGTTCGATGAACAGGTAGTTGTAATTTCCGAGGGTTTGAAAATTATCCCAGCCGGTAAAAACGTGCAACAGTTTAAACCACTTGGTGGAATAAAAATGGAGCATGAGGCCGCTTCCGATCATCGCCGTCGGGAACCAGTTGCTAAACGCCAGCGCAGGTCGTTTGTGCAAAATGTAGCCTAAGACGCCGCCCAACAGCGAATAGCCAATCCACGGCACAACGGTGAACACCGAAAAACTTTTCATGAAATAAGCCGCAATCGGCAAGGGCAGCCACGACCAGTTGGCCGCTTCCACGTCCGGGCTAATGAAAAAGACCATGAGTCCCGCAAACAACAGCAATCGCGGCAGCGGCACCAAAGTGGCCGTGTGCAGCGCATAAATGCCAATCAATGACAGCAGTGCCAAACCCATACAATGCAAAACATCTATGGCAAACATAGAATGAAAATGCTCAATCTTGAAGTAGTCGAAATAAACCAGCGCATTGATGTTGAAACGCAGCAAATAAGCCAGTCCAATGAGCATAAACGCCCTCCGGATGCCTTTCTTTACGCGCTCGTTATCCCCCAGTGGCCGGCCGTCTTTCAACAACAAAAAGGTGAAGATCAAACCCGCCGAAAAGAAAAAGATGGGCGCAGTCATCCCACGAAAAAAAGACCAGAAGCTGAAAATCAGGTTGCTGTAATCGCGATAGGAGTCTGCAAGCAAGGTATCTGTGAAATGCCCCTGAAGCATCATCAGAACAGCGTAGGCTCGCAGAACATCTATGAAAAGAATCCGCGGCAGCTTGGCGGTGGATTGATTGAATTCGATGGCTGTTGTGTTTTTGTGAGATTTCGACTTACTTTGACGAAAAACCGGTGCAAAGTTACATAAAAGTGCTGATTTATGCACGATTTTCTTCGATTTAATTGATTGATTGTTAAGGCACGTCGAAAAATCAACCATATTTTTTTGCGTTTTCAGGCAAAAAAGCAGGGGATCGTTTGCCGGAATGCCTATACACCATATAGCAGGGGGATTTTATCTGCCGTTTCCCATTTTTCGTCTTTTTTAATGCACTATTACCGTTTGAGCTTCTTTATCTTTCCGGGCTATTTTTTTTTACCATAAATCTGCTTCAAATGATGAGGAGTATTTTTTCAACTTTGCTGCTCGGTTGCGCGTTGTGTGCGTGTCAGCAAGAAAAACGCGATGCTGCCGTTAATTACCCGCTTATGGAAGTTCAATATCCGGAAACTAAGGCCGTAGATCAAAACGACAATTATCATGGAACCGGCGTAGCCGACCCTTACCGGTGGCTTGAGGCCGACACCGCTGCCGATGTGGGGCAATGGGTGAAAACGCAAAACACCGTTTCATTTGGATATTTAGAAAAAATCCCGTTCCGCAAACAAATCCAGGATCGCCTTACGGAATTGGTCAACTATCCGCGTTATTCATCTCCTTTTCAGGCCGGTGAATATTATTTTTTCTACAAAAACGATGGCCTCCAGAACCAGTCAGTCATTTACATCCAGAAAGGTTTGAACGGCCAGCCGGAAGTATTCATAGACCCGAACAAAATGTCGAAAGAAGGGACGACGGCCATCAACATCGTCGGCGTTTCTGACGACGATAAATACCTCGCGTATTCCAAACAGGAAGCCGGTTCTGACTGGGCGGAAATCCACGCGATGGAAATTGTCACCAAAAAGAAACTGCCGGATGTGCTGAAATGGGTGAAATTTTCAGGCGCTGAATGGCACAACGACGGCTTCTTCTACAGCCGCTACCCAGCGCCGGCGCCAGGTTCCGAGCTTTCCGGCAACAATCAGTACCATTCGGTTTACTACCACAAACTCGGCGAGGACCAATCGAAAGACAAACTCATTTATGAGGATCGGAAAAACCCCAACATGTACCACAATTGCTCCATCACAGAAGACAATAAATACATCATCCTCTATGCCGCGCCCGGCACAGATGGCTATGCAGTTTATTTCCGAGAATTGGACAAGGACGGCCCGTTTAAGGTGCTTTTTGAAGGGTACGCCAACAAAAGCTCCGTTGTTTATCACCACAACGGCAAATTTTTGGTGCAAACCGACATTGACGCGCCCAAATACCGCTTAGTGGAAGTGGATCCGGCGAAGCCACAAAAAGCAAACTGGAAGGAAATCATTCCCGAATCGGGAGACCTGCTTCAGGGCGTGAGCACCGGTGGTGGTAAGCTGTTTGCCAACTACCTGAAAAACGCCACCGACCGTTATTACCAGCTCGAATACGACGGCAGTGGAAAAAAAGAAATCCAGTTGCCCGGACTCGGCACCGCCGGGGGACTCGGTGCCCGGGAAAAATACAAGACGATGTTCTACACGTTCACGTCGTTTATTTACCCTTCTACCATTTTTAAATACGAGGTCGAAACCGGAAAATCTGAGCCTTTCTTTAAATCAGAACTGAAATTTAATCCGGAAGACTATGTCGAAAAACAGGTTTTTTACAAAAGTAAAGACGGCACGGACGTTTCCATGTTCCTTGTCCATCGCAAAGACCTGAAAATGAACGGCCAGAACCCCTGCTACCTTTACGGTTACGGCGGTTTCAACGTGAGCCTGACGCCCGGCTTCAGCGCTACACGACTGCCCCTGCTCGAAAACGGCGGCGTATTTGCCATGCCCAACTTGCGTGGCGGTGGCGAATATGGAGAAGAATGGCACAAAGCAGGTATGCTGCTCAAGAAGCAAAACGTGTTCGACGACTTTATTGCAGCAGCAGAATACCTCATCGCCCAAAAATATACCGTAAAAGAAAAATTAGCTATTGCGGGCGGTTCCAACGGCGGCCTGCTCGTCGGCGCGTGCATGACCCAGCGTCCTGACTTATTCGCGGTGGCTTTCCCTGCAGTGGGTGTGATGGATATGCTGCGCTATCACAAGTTTACCGTGGGTAAAGGCTGGATTCCGGAATATGGCTCCAGCGATGACCCGGAGCACTTTAAAAACCTGTTGGCTTATTCGCCGCTGCACAACCTGAAGGAAGGCGTGTCCTACCCGGCCACCCTGATCACCACTGCCGATCATGACGACCGCGTGGTGCCTGCGCACTCCTTTAAATTTGCAGCGCAGCTCCAAAAATCACACAAGGGCAAGACCCCCGTGCTGATCCGTATCGAAACGAACGCGGGTCACGGCGCCGGTAAACCCATTGCAAAAGTGATCGAAGAGCAGGCGGATATCTGGTCGTTTTTCTTTTACAATACGAATTCGCCGGTGAAGTATCTGGCGAATTAAGGAACGTGGGGCTTAGAGGTCTTAAATACAAAAGAGCTGTTAGCATCTGAAGTGCTAACAGCTCTTTTTATTTCTGTCCTGACTTTGAGGTCTCCAGCTAAAGCTGGCGACCACGGCGGTTAGGGTGCCAATATCACCTTCCCTGCAGCCCCCGGAATCTTTCGGCCAAACAACTGCCAAAAATAAAGGCCCTGTGGGAATTGGCCATTTAACTCGATGGGGATAGGCATTTCCCCGGAAAGGTCGTTTTGGCGGAGTACCAATCGCCCGGAGGCGTCGTATAGCAGAAAATCGTAAACCGGCGTCAATGTTGTCGAATTCGCGCGGCGGGGCAGAGTCACCCAAAGGCGTTCCTGAGCCGGATTGGGGTTCACACTTGCCGGCATAGGGGTGTTCTCTGTCGTATCGGTTTCCACAAGCAGCGTCATATTCTGGTCTAACCAAGCCAAGCGGTTGGTTAGCCAGGTTCTCAAATAATTCATTTCTTCTTGATAGTTGTTGCCGATAAACGCATTGGGCCAAACATATTGTCCAAAAACCGGCCAACGCTGGAAGTTGCGCACCCGGGCTTGGGCAAGGAGGGCTTCATTGGTGTTGATTTCACCAAAGAGTGCAGCATTACTCCACTGATTAGCGCGCAATTCGGCCCATCGTTCACCTACGCGGTTGCGGAAAGCCGGATCGCTCCACAAGCGCGTCCACCAGAAATGGATTACCCAGGCGTCACCGCCACAAATGATGTTAAAATCTTTGGCCCAACCGGTGTGATCGGCACCGCCGCAGTAGTCGCCAATGCCCAGCGAGATATTAAAATCCCAGATGGGGCCCATCCCGATTTTTCCGCCTTCATCGTCGCGGTGTTTGTAGAAATAGGCGCTTAGGCGGTAGCCATCCACATTTTTGCCGAGTTCCTGCAAAAGCAGGTAGTCCACCCAGGTGTCCACCTCAATCCAGTCGGCGTAGTTGGCTGCGAAGTTTTGCGAGGCCAGCATGTTTTCAAAATTCGTGATGTGTTGCTGGATATAAGCTTCCTGTTCGGGTTGAATGTCTTCTTCTTTAGGGTAGTGGTACTGGAACCAGGTTTGTTGCCAACTGCCGGGAATGGGTGGATAAGGCGAAGCCCAGTTGCCGCCAAGGCCGCCGTCGGAGCCGTATTTGTCCATGCGCAGGATGTATCCGCCGGTGAGTGCATTGCCGCTGATGTCTTCCTCTTCTAATTTTTTTATCGCCACGCGGTTCGCGTCCCGTTTCACCGTTTCAATCAAAGCGTAGACGCCTTTGTAATCGCCGTTGATGACCACTTCGCAATAGCGCGTTCGGGGCGACCAGGGCAAGGCGGTGCGTGCATAGGCATGCATGATGATGTCGCGCATCAGGGTTTTGTCGTTGAGCGGGGCGATCAGGGCCCAATCGCTTTCTTCGGGCATACCCAGCAAGGGCACGTTGAGGTCTTCGCCATTGGCGTCGCGGGTTTCGATGCCATAAGGTTTTTTCTCATAGCCCTGGGAAGAGGATCCACGCAATTCGATGCCGATGGAACCATTATAAGCATTAAACGGGCCGTTTATGTGGTTGATTTGGCCGGAGCCATTGTCAACGATGTTCATAGAAGCCGTGATTTTTGGCTCGTTAGGGATGCTCACACCAAAGGTATTGATGACCACAATCGGGAGGTTTGAGGTTGTGAGCGTTTGCGCAGAGAGGGAGATGAGGGAGAGGGAGAGGGAGAGGGAGAGGGAGAGAGAGCGTGTAAGTACGCGAGGAAGTTTGAGTAATTTTTTCATCATCAATCGTTATTTATATGATAATTGTTCGTTAATGTCATCATCAAAGGCCAATATCCTGCTTCCAGCGCTGCTTTTACACCTTCGATGAACCTGCAAGCAACAAAATTAAGCCGGATTCATTCCGATTTATTCAAAAACAGCAAGGAGAATTGCCAAACGGGAAAAACAGGTGCTCGAATGCGTATGGTTCTGCTCTTACGGGTATCGCTGAACGCTTCTCTGTTGCTTGTATCCCGCTGAACAGCGCTCAGTTGTACAGGTCAAACCCTATATCCTTCCGGAAATACTTGTTTTCAAAATCAATTTTCGCCGCATTTTCAAGAGAAACCGACAAAGCCTCCCCAAAGTTTTCGGCGCAGGTGGTGATAGCGAGCACCCGCCCGCCGTTCGTGACAATCGCGCCTTCCTGTTCCTGTGTTCCGGCGTGAAAGATCAGGCTGCCCGGTGCATCGTTCAAACCGCTGATGACCTTGCCTTTTTCATAATCGCCCGGGTATCCGCCCGATACCAGCATAACCGTGGTGGCGGCATGTGCGGCTTCTTCTACAACAACCTTGTCCAGATTGCCCTCCGCTAATGCCTGGAACATGGCGACAAGGTCATTGTTCAGGCGGGGCAACACCACCTCTGTTTCCGGGTCGCCCATGCGGCAGTTGTATTCGATGACAAACGGGTCGCCGTCAACTTCGATCAAGCCGATGAAGACAAACCCGTGATAAACCATGCCACGGCGTTGTATGCCGGCAATGGTGGGCTTGATGATGCGGGTTTCCACTTTCTGCATCAGTTCCGGCGTCACAAAAGGCGGGGGCGATACGGCACCCATGCCCCCCGTATTGAGTCCGGTATCGCCTTCGCCAATGCGCTTGTAGTCTTTGGCCACCGGCAAAATTTTGTAGGATTTTCCATCCGTCAAAACAAAAACCGAAAATTCGATGCCACTCAGAAACTGCTCAATTACCACCCGGTTTCCCGCCTCCCCGAATTTTCCACCGAGCATATCGCGCAGTTCATCCCGGGCTTCTGTTATGTTGCCGCAAATCACTACGCCTTTTCCGGCGGCTAAGCCATCCGCTTTGAGGACAACAGGCAGGGTATGCTGCGCTACATAAGCCAATCCTTCTTTCAATTGAGCGGCTGTAAATTCGCGGTAAGCGGCGGTTGGGATGCCCTCTGTTTCCATAAATGCTTTGGCAAAAGCTTTGCTGCCTTCCAATTGCGCGCCTGCCTTTGAAGGGCCGATGACCGGGATAGGAGACAGAGCCGGATCCGCAGCAAAAAAATCCCAAATACCTTTGACCAAGGGGTCTTCCGGGCCAACGACAACCATATTGATGTTTTCTTCCAGCACCAATTGCCGTACGGCAGGAAAATCGTTGGAATTCAGGTTGACGTTGCGGCCATGCAGGGCAGTGCCTGCATTTCCAGGTGCAATGAGGAGCTTACTGCAAAGCGGGCTTTGACTTAGTTTCCAGGCAAAAGCGTGTTCCCGGCCACCGCTGCCGAGGAGCAACAGATTGATTTTATGAGTCATTAGATGTTAGATTTCAGATGTTAGACTTCGCTGGAATAAGTAGGACACCTTCTTTTCAAGCGCTTTTGAAAGGGGGTAAAAGTAAGCATTTTAAGCCGGTCAGGTTCATCCGAAGGCACCTGTTAATGGATTATTGCCCTGTTTTTCTGTCTTTGACAAAAGTAATGCCTTGTGAAAAAACTACCGATCGGGATACAAACGTTTGAAATACTCGCCTCACTGTAAGATTCCTCTTTCAAACAACTTCCCCTGTATGGCCTGGTAAGCTTCCGGAATATGGCTGCTCAGTTCGCGCAGCAACTCCAACAATTGTGGCAGGCGATCCGGCTCGGATGCATTCGGTGCAATGGGTTGCAAGAGCGTGGCAGTGAGGTCGTTGAATGACAACAAACTTTCTTTGTACTCGGCAATCGCATGGTACCAACGGATCGTGGGCAGGTAGGTCGCTTTTTTTTCGTACTGCCGGTCGTGGTACAGCAATTGGTATTTTTTGACGGTTTTGAGCAATTTATCGTATTTATTTTGCTGCAACAACGCGTCCAAATACGCAGAAAAAAATAAGTGCCAGCGGTACTCGAAAATCTCGCGGCGATAAACCGAAAGAAAAGATTCCCCGTAGTTTTCGGCACTGCGATACTGGCGGTTGTGGTTGAGGCATTTGATGTAAAAAGCCACGAACCCAATTTTGCTGTGAAAGCTTTTCGTCTCTTTGGCGTCGGCGTAAGCGTCTTTCATCACCTGGAGTGCCTCTTTGTATTTTTTTTCTCGCATGAGTACCGCCGCTAAGTTGTTGACGTAGTGCAGGTAATCGCTGTTTTTACTGCGAATGGAAAGGTAGCCGTAATATTCCGCTTTATCCCACTCCTGAAACTTGCTGTGCAGCAAGAGGCGGTTGTTGTAATAATTGATTAACAAGCGTTTGGAGTAGTAAATCCCTTGCCGGAAAAGACTGTCCAAATAGTCGTATTTTTCAAGCACCGGCTCTAAGCGGCGGTAATTGTAGTACACGAACGTCAGGCGCACCAAGGCTAAGTAGCGGTTCAGGCCGTCAAGTGATTCATTGTAGAATACTTCCGTCAGCCACTGTTCCCACTGGATGGATTCGGAAGAAGAGTGGGAATACTGATCCACAATATCCATCGTCGCTTCGTGGATTTTTTCGCTGATGACTTTTGACTGGAGGTAATATTCCCGATGCACTTTCAGGAAATCATTGGCCACCTGGTGGTCGGCGTAACGCATGCGAATGAGCAGGAAGTGGCGGTAAAATTCGACTATTTCGTAAAACTTGGTGAAAAAAAAGCTGTAGCGCGGAAAATTGGGAATGGTTTTGAGCAGGCGTTTTTCTTCTTCAGGTTGGATGGCGTCCGTCATGATCTGTCGTTCCATGTCGCTCATCCACTCGAATTGCTGGTCTACGTCAATGGCGTTCAATCGCTCCGTGATCCAGGTTTTTAGGTTGGAGTATTTCCGTTTATCAACAGCTTCGTCGTAGGCGGTAAAGGCGGTGACTCGGCTACAATTGTCGTGCATGCGCTGCAAAATGGCCAATTTGGCCTTGTCGTCAAATTGCTGGATCGCCAATAGATAAGCAGTTTCGTGCGGCAAAAGCGTATTGGCAAATTCTGTGAACTTTTGCAGTTTGCTGCGCATGAAAAGTCAGGATTTTTACAAAAGGTATTTCCGCATGGAAATTACGCCATTTGTTTAAAAATCCTGTTTTTTTTGCGATTTTTCATTTTTGGGGCGGGTGGTAGGGGCGACCCTTGCGGTCGCCCTATACGGGCAAGGGCGACCGCGAGGGTCGCCCCTACAGCGTCAACCCACCATCCACGCTGATGACGGCACCGTTGATGAAAGCTGCTTCGTCCGAGGCTAAGAACACGTATACATGCGCCACTTCCTCAGGCGTTCCAAGGCGGCCTGCCGGCGCTTTTTCGCGCATAGCATCCAGTACCTTTTCCGGGATGTTGTCCGTCATTTCTGTATGAATAAAGCCGGGCGCAACGGCATTTGCGGTGATGCCTTTGCGCCCAAATTCGCGCGCCCAAACTTTCGTCATGGCGATTACCCCCGCTTTGGTGGCAGCGTAATTGGTTTGCCCGAAATTGCCGTAAAGGCCCACCACCGACGAAGCCGTCACGATGCGCCCGTACTGCTGCGCTTCCATGTATGGGTACACGGCTTTGGTACAATTGAAAACGCCGGTAAGGTTGACGTCTAACACTGCATGCCACTGCTCCGGCGTCATTTTTTTGAAACTGGCATCGCGGGTAATGCCAGCATTGTTAATCAGGATGTGGATGCTGCCAAATGCCGCTTGTACCGCTTCCGCCGCTTCGGTCACCGCTTGCAGGTCGCTGGTATTGACGTGGTAAAATTGAACGGAATAGCCTTGCCCACGCAATTCAGCAGCGAACGCTTCGCCTTTTTCTTCGTTGATGTCCCAGATGGCTACTGCAGCGCCTTCCTGCACAAAACGGAGGGTGGTGGCTCTTCCGATGCCGCTTGCGCCTCCGGTGACGATGGCGGTTTTGTTGGTTAAACGTGTCATGGTTGTATTTTTAGTGGCTTTACAAGGTTGGTTCAACTTTGTTAGGTAAAAGTACAATTCCGCTCAGATGATGCAGTAGTTTTGACTGCTCGGGAATTGAAAAAACAAGGTTTGACCCAATCCGTCCCGAGTTACCTTTCAATAAATTAAGCATTAAAAATCAATATATTATGGGATTTCGACATTGGGATAGACCGAACGCAGAAGATTTGTTTGTTTTTGCTGCCCCAATCAAATTCTAAAGTCAGGAATAACCAAAATCCTTACCTTTGCAACGCCCTTTACCCGAATCTCTTAAATTCCAAACTTTAACATACGGCCATCCAGCGAATGGCGTTAATGTGAGGTCTTAAGGATTAGTAGTTTTAGTAGTTGAGAGCAGGGAAGTAAAAAATTCACGATGCAATTGGCATCCCTCATCCCGAAACGTACCAAAGTCTATCTACTTTCTACTATCTACTTTCTACTCATTCATTCCCAAAAACGAATCGCCTCAAGGGGAGGCCGCTTTATGAAGCGAATCATTATCCTATGTCATATCCTGATTAGTCCCTTCTGGTTGTTGGGCCAAAGCTGTGGTTTGGAAGATACGATCCTCATCAATCCGAACGCTACGCAGACTTTCCAACTGCAGATTACCGACTATTTCAACGACAACCTCGCCGACCCCGCGCAGGGCGTCTGCGGCATTGAACTCTATTTCCTGCACCAATTTATTGACAACCTTGAAATTTCAGTCACTTCGCCCGGCGGCGATGTGGTGCAGCTCATCGGCCCTAATACCGACGAGCAATTTGCCTTTACCTTTTTTTCGCGCTGGAACATCACCTTCCTGCCTTGCGCAGAGACCGCCATGCCCGACAGCGGCTACGTGGCTCAGTGGTCGAATGAACAACCAGCCAATTTTGCGTCCGGTTTTTTCTACGACGGTTCCTACTACCCTCACCTTGGCTGTCTGGAAGATTTTAATTCCGGGCCGGTCAATGGAACCTGGACTTTTCAAATCACCAACAACCCTTCGCCTTATGCGGGCGCCATTTTGTCTGCAAGAATCATTTTTTGCGATAGCCGGGGCGTAGACTGCTGTTTTGCAAAAGCCGGCGACCTCCTCCAGGCGGATATACTGGCCTGTGAAGGAGACACCGCGCTTGCGTTGAATTTGCCGCCGACCATCGTTGGGCTGCGACCCGATACTTCCGAATACGACTATACTTACCTCATCAGCCAGAATGGGATTTTGCTTGACTTTGACACCCTCGTTGATTTAACAACTTATCTTGCCGGTACTTATGAAGTTTGCGGATTGTCTTACCGGAACAGCCAGGTAGACAGCCTCCCCATTCCGGACAACGTGCTGACCCTTGATAGTTTACGTAGTAATTTAGATGGTTTTTTTGCGGATTTCTGCGGCAATATTTCCGACAGTTGCGTAACCGTAACCATCGCTACACCGCCGCCGCCGACCGACCTGACCATCTCCATTTGTGCAGGCGACAGTTATTCGGTAGGCGACAGCACCTTTACCGCAACCGGCGTCTACACCGTTCTGCTCAACGGTCTTGCTGATTGCGACAGCGTGGTGAACCTGAACCTGACCGTAGTCCCGGATCAAACCACTCAACTGACTCAAACGATTTGCCGGGGGGATACTGTTTTCGTTGGCACCACGCCCTTTTTCAGCAGTGGCCTCTACACCACACCGTTGCTAACCGGCATTGGCTGCGACAGCACGGTTATTCTTGACCTTACGGTGTTGGAGCCAGTCGTCGAAACGTTGAGTGCTACCATTTGTCAAGGAGAAAGCTACGTTGCGGGCAATGACACATTTACTGTAGCTGGCAACTATACCCTGCAATTGATGGTAGTTTCCGGGTGTGACAGTGTGCTGGAGCTTACGCTGAATGTGTTGCAGGTTCAGGCGAACATTGCAACTGCCACGGCAATTGACTGCGTCAATAATGGCGTGACGTTAGACGGCAGCGGATCAACTCCTGCTGGTGCCCTCACTTATGCCTGGATGGATTTGGCGGGCAATGCCCTTGGCGCTTCTTCGACGCTTGCGGTTGATACCGGAGGAACCTTTATTTTGAATGTGCTCCTTGATCAGGGCGGCGCGCAATGCCCGGCCTCTGATACGATTGTTGTTGCAGATATTCGCGCACTACCTATTGCTGATGCGGGTTTGCCCGATACGCTTACCTGCGCGGTTTTTACGGTGCCGGTTGGCGGGTCAAATTCCTCCGTTGGGGCTCAATTCAGCTATGCCTGGGAAACAACAGGTGGAAGCTTTGCTGGTTCGCAAAATACGCCGACAACTTTGGTCAATGCGCCGGGCGATTACCTGCTCATCGTTACGAATACGATGAATAATTGCCGCGATTCGGCAACTGTAACGATTGAAGTGGATCGTATCCAACCGATGGCCGATGCCGGGCCGGATACCTCGCTGACCTGCGCGCGCCAATCCGTTGTATTAGACGGCAGCGCATCTTCAACGGGAGCACCATTTACCTATGAATGGCTTTCAACGACGAATGTTGTACCCGTAAATGCCGATACGCCAACGCCGGAGGTGAGCGTTCCCGGCCAATACCGACTCATCGTACAAAATACGATCAATGCCTGCGCCGATACGGCTTTTGTGCTGGTAACAACGAATACCCTGCCGCCGAACGCCCTCATCGCAACGCCAATGGCGCTGAATTGCATCAATCAAACCGTTGTACTTGATGGGGCAGCGTCTTCGCCATCTGATAGCATAACCTATCAATGGTTGGGGGCAGGTCTGGGGAGTGCCGACACGACAAATTCAGTTGTGGTCAGTGAACCTGGGCTATATACCCTGATCGTCAGTAACCCGTATACCCAGTGCGCAGATACAACAACCGTGACCGTAACGGTAAATCGAATGATCCCGACAGCCGATGCGGGACTGGATACCACAGTGACCTGTTTGCGCACCAGCGTAGTGCTCGGCGGATCGGGGACTTCTTCCGGTTCGGGCATCGTTTATGAGTGGCACACCGTGGAAGGCAGCATCACCGGCCCGGCTGATGTTCCCAATATTGAAGTGGATACCTCGGGCGTTTATATTTTGTTTGTCACCGACACCCTCAATGGATGCGCCGATACCGCTTTAGTTTCAGTAAGCCTGGATCGGGCGCCTCCTTTTGTAAATGCTGGCCCAATGGTGTTGATTGACTGCGCTTCGGACGCGGTAACGCTCACCGGCACGGTTTCTGCTGCCCATCCGACGGCTGTTTCCTGGACTGGAAATTGTATCTTGACGCCTTCGGGTCAATTGTCCATCAATGTAGATTGTGCTGGCGATTACGTGCTCACTGCCGTTGATGCTGTGAATGGCTGCATACGTTCCGACACCGCTAATGTGGCATTTTCTCCGTTCGCCCTTTTCGCAGTGGTAGCAGACACCACCGCAATTTCCTGCGAAACGGGCGTCGCAACGATCAACACGGCTGGCACGACAGCCGGTTTTTATCAGTGGTTTCGGAATGGCGTGTTGACAACAATTACCACCCTGAATCCGGTAGTGAACGAGGCCGGAACCTACCTGTTGGTCGTTTCTAATTTAGATCAGAGTTGTACAGACAGCGCCACGGCGGTGGTGATACTCGATTGCATCCCTCGAGCCATTATGGCGCTCCCCGATACCATCACGTGCATACAGGAATTGGTGCAATTGGATGGGAGTGGCTCTTCTTCCGGGGCGCCGTTCAGCTATTTCTGGATAGCCCCGGATGCAGGTTGCATTTTTGACGGGCAAGGCACCACGATGCCCCGGGTGCGCTGCGGTGGGGAATACCAATTGGTTGTCACCAACAACGTAGTACAACTCAGCGATACGGTTTCCGTTATCGTGGTCATAGACACTTTAAGACCCATTGCGATCGCAGAAATTCCAGATACGATAACCTGTGAATTTCGAGAAGTCCTGCTTGATGCGGGAAATTCTTCTTCAGGCAACGAAATCGCTTATGTCTGGACGAGCCTTACTAATGATACGCTCAGTCAAACGGCTACTGCGTTTGCTGATTTGCCCGGCACTTACCTGCTGGAAGTGTACAATACAAACAATGGCTGCCGCGCGGTAGATTTTGTCCAGGTTTTCCAAAGCGACGTCATTCCCAGAATCATTTTTCCCAATACCATCTTTCCCTGTTTGCAAGATTCCTTCCGTTTAACCTCGTTTGTTGATCCGCCAGATGGCAGTTTTTCATACGCGTGGTCTGGTGCCGGAATAATTGGCAATACGGACAGTGCATTTGTGCAAATCAGCGAGCCGGGGGTCTACATCCTCTCGGTGACGGAATTAAATGGCAATTGCACCACCATTGATACAGCCGTTGTCATCGAACAAAACTGTGTGCCCTGTCTAACCCTGATGGAACCGGCCAGCCTTACCTGCACCAATGGTACGACGGTGCTCGAAGTCAGTTTTTGTGAACCCTGTATCGGTTGCACCCTGCAATGGACGACCAACGGCAGTGGAATTATCCTTTCCGGAGAACAAACCCTGACGCCAACGGTTGGCGCAGCGGGGGTGTATACCCTTGTTGCCACCGATACGTTGGGCTTTCAGTCTACTTTAAACGTGACGGTTACGGGTGCAACAGACCCTGACGCCGACGCGGGGCCTGACCGCCAGATTACCTGCGACAGCATTAGCGTGACGCTGGGTTCAGTCAATACGCCAACTGGCTCCGATTTTGCTCATCAATGGAGCGCCCTTGGGATGGGGATACCCCTTCCCGATAACGAGCGGTTTACGGTGGTGAACGTGCCGGATACGTATGTTTTGGAAGTATTGAATACCCAAACTGGGTGCTTTGCAAGGGATACGGTTCTGGTAGGAAGCAATTTGGATACGCCAATGGCAGAGGCCGGTTCTCCGGCTGCCATAACCTGCGCGCAGGCCTTTGTTGTGCTTGATGGCTCCGGTTCTACCTTCGGATCCAACCTTACTTATTCCTGGACAAACGGTGCCCCCAATTGCATACAGGGGGCTGCTACCCTGAACCCCATCGTCAGTTGCCCAGGCGTTTACCGGCTCACTGTGCGGAATACCCTTAGCGGGTGTACGGCTACCGACAGCGTCATTGTAGCTTCCGAAGGCGCGCCCCCAACATTGCTGCCCATTCCCGATACTTCTCTGAATTGCACCCGAACAGAGGTGTTGTTGACTGGTAATGCACCCAATTTGACTGGCTTTACCATCCAGTGGTGTGCCCTGGATGTCAGCAATAATGTAATTTTAAACTCCTGCGTAAGCGAACTGGAACTTTTAGCTACGCAGCCAGGGCGTTATCGGTTCACACTGCAAAATGATACGACCGGTTGTATCGCCACGGGGATCGTCACTGTTTTTGATGACCGGCAACTCCCGGCAGTAGACGCCGGCGAGCCTGCCACGCTATTTTGCGCCCAAGACAGCCTCTTCCTCCAGGGCAGTGCCAATCCAAATCTGGAATACCAGTGGAGCGCATTGGGTGGGAGTTTGATTGCCAATGCCAATACGTTGTCCCCAACGATATACAACCCCGATACTTTTATCCTTCAGGTCACCAATCCACTCACCAATTGCGTATCCCGGGACACGGTGATCATTCAACAGGATCAGAATACCCCAATCAGCGATGCCGGATTGCCGGATACCCTGACCTGTTCTCTCATTTCGGTTAACCTGAGCGGGCAAGGCTCAACGACCAGCGGAAACATTGCCTGGCAATGGACGACTGATGTGGGTAATATCGTGTTGGGCGCAGCAACCCCAACCCCGCTCGTCAACCGGCGCGGTGCCTATTACCTGACGGTCAGGGATCCGCTCAACAACTGTACGGTTACGGATACGGTATTCATTGAAGAAAACAAATTCCCTCCAAATATTGACCTGGCCGGCTTTCCGGATCTTCAATTGACCTGCATAGAAGACACCATCACCTTCGATGCTTCCAATTCTACTTCAGCTACAGGAATGCCGCTGTCGTTTCAATGGGATGCAATTGCATTGGGCAACCTCATTGGCGACCCGACGGCGTCCGTTATTCAGGCAGACCGGGTGGGTACTTACCGCCTGATTATTACCGATCTCAACAATACCTGCCGGGATACCCTCCTCATTCCACTTGGCGCCAGCATTGCTGACCCTATTGCGGTGGTAGCAACGCCATTGCCTTTGGGGTGCCTGAACAATCAAACGACCCTCGATGGAACCGGCTCTTCTTCCGGGCCGGAATTTAGGTATGAATGGCGGGATCCAAACGGCCTGTTATTGCCGGAAACCGGCATCAGCATACAAGTTTCTGTAGCTGGCGACTATACTTTTACCGTCATCAATACCTCCAATGGTTGTGATAGTGAGGTCATAGAAACGGTTGTCGAAAACCGAACCTTGCCCATTGCCATTGCAGAAGCGGAAGGGCTGCTGGATTGTGAAACGCAGGAGGTCTTGCTGGACGGCTCAAACTCATCTTCTGGGCCACGATACACCTACGCCTGGTCAACGGACATCGGTCTTTTGCTTTCTCCTGTGGATGCGGTTTCGGTATTGGCGGGCGCTGCCGGCGCTTACGTGCTCACGGTACGGGATATCGTCAACGGTTGCGAAGCAAAGGATACCGTACAGGCAGAAGCAGTGGGCAATTTCATCGAAGGCGCTATGCTATCGCTCCTGCCTCCTGCCTGCGATGGACAAAACGGCGGAACCATCATCGTTGAGTCGGTACAAGGCGGAACCGGGCCTTTCCTTTTCGCGCTGAACAGCACGATTTACACCGCCACACAAACCTTCCGTTTCCTGCTGCCGGGCGAATACCGGCTCCAGGTTCAGGATGCCAACGGCTGCGAATGGGATACCTTGCTCACCATGCCCGAATTGTTGCCGCCGGTGGTGGATTTGGGGCCGGATATCAACATGGAATTGGGCGACACCATCCGTTTGGAAGCCCTTGTTAATGGATCTTATGAAAGCTTGTTGTGGTCACCCGCAGCAGCATTTTTCGATCCAACTTTACCGGTTCAACGGGTAAGCCCGTCAGAAACGATGGCTTTTACCGTGGTGGTACGCGACGAATTCGGTTGCCAGGGTTCCGACAATATCCTTATCACCGTAGCGAAGCCGGTACCGGTTTTCATTCCGGATGCATTTTCGCCCAATGGTGACGGGCAAAATGACGTGCTGGTAATTTTTGCCGGCGATGGAGTTCGTTCAATCGTAGTGTTCAACATTTTCGACCGCTGGGGGAACTTAGTTTTTGGGCACCAACAGTTCCAGCCCAACGATCCAACTTTTGGCTGGGACGGCAATTTTGAAGGCAGGCCAATGAATGCGGCGGTGTATGTGTATTATGTGGAGGTGGAGTTGGGGGATGGGGATGTGATCCAAATGAAAGGGGATATTGTTTTAATGAGGTAGGGTAATATACGATCGCTGCCGGCTCAATTTCTCCAGTAGCCCCTCCTTCAAATTTTCGCTGATGGGCAGCCGCTCCTTCCCGATTTTCACCATATTGCCTTCGATGAACTCGATGGCCGACAAGGCAATTACATACGAGCGATGTATGCGAAAAAACTGTTTTGGTGGTAATTGTTGCGCCACCGCGCTGAGGCGCTCCTTCGTGAGCAGCATTTTGTCTTTTGTAAAAATCTTCACATAATCGCCATAGGCTTCAAAGTGAATAATATCCTGAAAATCAACCTTGAATAGCTTTTTGTCAACTTTGGTCATGAGAAAATTCGGGGCCTCGGCCTCCGGGGCACCGGAGGTGGCCAATCGGTTCGCCGCCCGGTTCACGGCTTTGATAAAGCGTTCTAGCGAAAAGGGTTTCAGCAGGTAATCCACCGCTTCTAATTCAAAGCCTTCCACGGCAAATTCGGGGTAGGCCGTCGTAAAAATGACCAATTTTTCTTCTTCGGGTAAACTGGTCGGAAAAAAATCCATAACCAGGTTATCACCGAGTTTCACCACATGTATTTCGAAAGAGGCGGTTCTGCCTTCCTTGTCGGTGTGAACGAGCAGGTATTGTTTGTCGTCCTTTGCCGTAAACTTCCAGATTCCCGGGCGGTCTTCATCCTGCTGGTGAATCGTGACCTGCATATCTTTTTCCTGCCCCCGATTTTCTGTTTTTTGTTGAAACTAATATCGCCGGGAGCGTCCGACCAAGTGCCGGATAATTCCTTTACGGTCACCAATTTATCTTTAGTGTAAATTGGATGGATAGACGGAATGCAGCCGTTGATCAAAATCAGGAACAAACCGGTCAGTGTAATGGCAAATCTTTGATGCTTATTCATGTTGTCAGGTTTTGAATGGTGATGGTAATTGTTTGATTTGATGCACCAAAGCTGCTCCCAAACAGCCCGACTTCCAATTTTCATCGTTGAAACCCTGCAAAGTGAAGTTGAAACCGTCTAATGTGGTAATTAGTGTCCGTCTTTTTAGTCCGGTTTCTACTCTTTATAGTCCCGTGTCTTGGCTTTATAGTCGGTGTCTGAACTTTAGAGTTCGAGAGCAAGGCATAAGAAGGCCCAAAATTGGGAGTTTACTCGCGTAAATGACCTATTTTGGGCCGAGCATAACGCAGCTATCGGACTATAAAGACAGATACTAATCCTGCTTCAATGCACCTTCTACCAAACCCTGATCCGCCAGATACGGCAGTGTAATCTGCAACATCGGGTTCGCTTCCATCGCTCGTTTGGCAGCAAACAGCGCGCCTTCATTCCGCGCCCAGGAACGGCGGGCAATGCCATTGTTTACGTCCCAATGCAACATGGATTCTAATCGGCGCTGCGCATCCGGCGTTCCGTCGAGCACCATTCCAAAGCCGCCGTTGATGACTTCTCCCCAGCCCACGCCGCCGCCATTGTGGATGGAAACCCAGGTTGCGCCGCGAAAGGCATCGCCGATCACATTTTGTACGGCCATGTCTGCCGTGAAGCGCGAGCCGTCGTAGATATTAGCCGTTTCCCGGTAAGGGGAATCCGTGCCCGAAACATCGTGGTGGTCGCGGCCCAATACCAACGGCGCGGTGAGTTCTCCCCGGGCAATGGCGTCGTTGAAGGCACTTGCAATGCGGATGCGCCCATTGGCGTCGGCATAAAGGATGCGGGAGCGGGAACCAACCACGGGAATATTATCCTGCGCGGAAACAATCCAGTTCACGTTGTCCTGGAGCTGGGGTTTGATGGCTTCGGGGGCGTATTCCAGCATTTCCAACAGCACTTCTGTGGCAATCAGGTCGGTTTTGTGCAAATCCGCGTCGAGGCCGGAGGTGCATACCCAGCGGAAAGGCCCGAAACCATAATCAAAACACATCGGCCCCATGATGTCCTCTACATAAGAAGGGTATTTGTATAAATCCTCTTCCTGGCTGCGCCAGATGTCGGCACCGGCGTTGCCTGCTTCTTTGAGGAAAGCATTGCCATAATCCCAGAAATACATGCCGCGTTCAGACATCGTATTGATGGCGCGCACGTGGCGGCGCAGGGTGTCGCGAATTTCCGCCATAAACCGCAGAGAATCACGCATCAACAGGCGCTTGGCTTCCGCAAAAGTGTAACCAACCGGGCAATACCCCAGGTCGTGGATATTGTGCAGGGAAGTCTGGTCGGACCCCAATTCAATCTTCACGTTGTCTTTCACCAAGCGCTCCCACAAATCCACAATATTGCCGTGGTAGATGAGCGCAATGCCTTCTTCTTTTCTGCGGCACGACGCTATCCGGTTGATCAATTGACCCAGATCCGTGTAAACGTTTTCCTGTTTCACATATCCATCAGCCACCCGTTGCCGCACGGCATCGTCGTCCACTTCGGCAATGACGCCCACCGCGCCAGTAATCACTGCCGCCAGCGATTGCGCGCCCGACATACCACCCAGACCGGAGGTTACGTAAATCTTTCCTTTGAGGTCATCGTTTCCAAACCCCATTTTCCGGCCTGCGTTCAACAGGGTAATCGTGGTTCCATGCACAATGCCCTGCGGGCCGATGTACATAAAGGAACCGGCAGTCATCTGACCGTATTGCGTGACACCCAGTGCGTTGTATTTGTTCCAGTCTTCTTTTTTGGAATAATTCGGGATCATCATGCCATTGGTGACCACCACGCGCGGCGCGTCCCGATGAGAAGGAAACAGACCCAGCGGGTGACCGGAATACATGACCAGGGTTTGTTCGTCGGTCATTTCCGCTAAATATTTCATCGTCAGGCGGTACTGCGCCCAGTTTTGGAAAACCGCGCCATTTCCGCCGTAAGTGATGAGTTCGTGCGGGTATTTGGCGACTTTGGGGTCGAGGTTGTTCTGCACCATCAGCATAATGGCGGCGGCTTGTATTGAACGGTGCGGGTATTCGTGAATCGGGCGGGCGTGCATGGGGTAGGTTGGCCTGAATCGGTGCATGTAAATGCGGCCATATTGTTTCAATTCCGCAGCAAATTCAGGCACCAGCACGGCATGGTGTTTGGGGTGAAAATAGCGCAGGGCGTTCTGAATGGCCAGCACTTTTTCTTTTTCAGACAACACGCCTTCGATGACGCGCTGCGGCGCATGGGCGACTGAATGGTCGTAGAACAGGGCATTGGGCAGTTCCGCTGGAATGCCTTCGAGTATTGCTTGCTGAAATGGCGTCATGCTTGGATTTTATTTGATCAGGGAGGCAAAAATAAGGGATGTTTCTGTCTTTAAAAGGACATAAAACAGTATCTTCTTCTTGATATTGAATTTTCATAGGGAATTGAAGATCATTTTTGTATATTTGGAGGGTTGTAATAAAGATATAAATCTACCCTTAACAGAGTAACTATCCAGCCGCTTTGAAATGCTTTTTGCCATACGACCTCGGAGAGTAGGTTGTCCAAATCAAAAAAAAACTTTTGCACTTTTTGTAAAAGTATCTT
>ENA-ORBV01002203-ORBV01002203.1-microbial-mat-metagenome-genome-assembly--contig:-NODE-2203-length-41579-cov-10.023324_pt1 | contig 41579 bp, 43 predicted proteins | sample MGYA00237777_ERZ505514 | MGnify/ENA primary metagenome ERZ505514 (study PRJEB26160, sample SAMN06269048) | microbial mat metagenome | isolation source: Oligotrophic lake microbial mat | place... | reverse complement strand
CATGAAATCGCGCCTTCGTCCGCCATGCGTCGTTGCAAATCCGCGCCATAGCTGCAGCTATGGCTGTGGTTTGCGCCTGGCCTGACGAACGAATGCATCAATTTCATTTGTAGTCTCATTGACGGAACGGACTACCAGGCGCGTGGGCGGCTCACGGCCGCTGCGGCCGCTGCGGCCTCAGGCGATCTCCCAGGGCGGTGTGATCTTGCCGGTGGACGATGCCGACGGGGCCGAGGGCTGCTCCATCGGTGTCGGCGCTGCAGCGTCCCGCACCAGCGGCCCGCCCAGAGCGGCCACCAGGTCGGGGATCAGCCGGGCCAGTTCACCCGTGGCCAGCGCCACATCGGTGTCGAAGCCCTGATCGTCGCCCTGTGCGCTTGACTTGCCGCTTTCCAGCACCACGTCCAGCAGCTTGATCTTCTTGATCGTGCCGGCTTCGGTCAGCACGAAGGACACGCGGCTGGCCCAGGTCATGCCCAGTTGCGTGGGCAACTTGCCCTGTTTGATGTGCTCGCCGACCTCGGCGATGTCCAGCGGGTGGCGCGCGTAACGCACGGTGGCCTTTTCGCTGTCGGGCTGCTTCAGTTCGCAGTCGCGGTCCAGCGTGAAGGCCGCAGGTGCTTCTTTCTCGCTGAGCCACGTCGACATCGCCGTGGCCGGCGACAGCGAAGTCTGCAGCGGGATCATCTTCAGCCCGCCGCCCAGCAGTTCACTCAGACGCGACAGCACACCGTCGGCCTTTTTCATGCTGCCGGTGTCCATCAGCACCAGGCCCGCTTTCACGTCCAGCCACACCAGCGTGTGGCCGCGTTTGGGGAAGGCACGCGGCAGCAGCGTGTGGATGATCTCTTCCTTGATCTCGCGCGCCTTCTTGCCCTTCAGTCGACGCCCGGTGTCCTGTTCGATCTTGTCCAGCTGCACTTCGAGTTCGGTCTTCACCACGCTGCCCGGCACGGCCCGGGTTTCGGTGCACAGCTTCAGGATGATCTGGCCGCCCACGTTTTCTGCCAGCACGGCGTGTTTGTCGCCACGCGGCGGCACCCACCCGGCCGATTCGGGCTGCGTGGCGCCGCAGGGCACAAAGCGGGCGGCGTCCAGCCGTTCTTCAAACTGGGCCAGCGTGGGCTGTTCCCACTGGTCGATCTGGAAGACGAGCGCGTTCTTGAACATGGTGTCGGTGTCAAAGGTTCAGGCCTGCCAGCGCGGGGCCAGCAGTGGGTGAGAAGGGGGCGTGCGTGCTCAGCTGGGCGAATACGCCAGCCGCACGTAGATGGGCGCAAAGGCCTCGGCCTGGGTCACTTCCAGCAGGCGTTCACGCGACAGCTCCAGCATCGCGATGAAGGTCACCACCAGCACCGCGTTGCCGCGGCTGATGTCGAAGAGGTCGTGGAACTCGACAAAGCGCCGACCCTGCAACTTGCGCAGCACAATGCTCATGTGCTCGCGCACCGACAACTGTTCACGCGTGATGGTGTGGTGCGCGTTGAGGTTGGCGCGCAGCAGGATGTCGCGCCAGGCCTGGCGCAGATCGTCTGCATTCACCTCGGGCCAGCGTGGCGCCAGGCTCTGCTCGATGTGCACCTGCGCACGCAGGAAGTCGCGGCCCAAGAGCGGCAGCCGGTCGATCTTGGCCGCGCCGAGCTTGATCTGTTCGTACTCCACCAGCCGGCGCACGAGTTCGGCGCGCGGGTCTTCCGCCTCGCCGCCGTCGGCGCGTTTCTTCGGTGGCAAGAGCATGCGGCTCTTGATCTCGATCAGCATCGCCGCCATCAGCAGGTATTCGCTGGCCAGTTCCAGGTTGTGCTTGCGGATCTGGTCGACGTACTCCAGGTACTGGCGCGTCACGCTGGCCAGCGGGATGTCCAGGATGTTGAAGTTCTGCTTGCGGATAAGGTACAGCAGCAGGTCCAGCGGGCCTTCGAAGGCTTCGAGGAAGATTTCCAGTGCATCCGGCGGGATGTACAAATCCTGCGGCATGCGAAACAGCGGCTCGCCGTACAGGCGCGCCACGGCGATCTGGTCCACCACCTGAGGCTGCGGATCGGCCGCCACGGCAGCCAACTCGTCCGCGTTCAAGGCCGGGTTTTGGTCTGGTAGACGTAGGCTTGCTGCGGCACCTGGGCCTCTTGCCAGTCGGCCTGGGCAGTGCGGTCCAGCGACTTGTCCCACAGCAAGGCGCGGCCGGCGCGCTGTTCAGCCTCGAGTGTGGGCTTCTTGGCCTTCAGCTCTTCGATGAAGTTGGTGACGTCGGATGTGTAGGGCTTCCAGAACAGGGGCATGGCGCAGGCCGGTTGGGGCAAAGGGCGAAGGAGCAGAATCCAGCGGCTCATTTTAGCGGCTGCGCCCTGCCGAGATCCTGGCGGGGAGCCGGGCCGTGCGATTGCAGAAGGGTCGGTGGCATGTTCGAGACTGAATTGAAGTTCCAGGTGCCGGCCGCACAGCGCCAGGCGCTGCTGAAGGCCATGAACACCGGCAGGGCCGTCACGACGCGGTTGCAGGCGGTCTACGCCGACACGGCCGACCGACGCCTGGCGGCTGCCGGTCTGGCCTTGCGCTTGCGCAAGGAAGGTCGGGTCTGGGTGCAGACGCTGAAGGGCCGCGGCGACGGTTTCATGCAACGCCTGGAGCACGAAGTGCCGCTGCCCGCGCAACCTGGCGTGCCCGAGCTGGACGCCAGCCGCCACCAGGGCACCGCCGTGGGACAGCAACTTCAGGTCCTGCTGGCCGACGGCGCCCCGCTGCTGCCGGTCTACCGCACCGACATCCGGCGCCTGCACCGCCAGGTGCGACACGCGGGCGCGGTCGTGGAACTGGCCTACGACCGCGGCCACATCATCGCCGGTGACCAGCGTGTGGTGGTGGACGAGTTGGAGCTGGAGCTGGTCCGCGGCCCGGGCGATGCGCTGGTGTCGCTGGCGCAGCGCTGGTCTCAGCGTTTTGGCCTGTGGTGGGACGTGCGCACCAAGTCGGAACGCGGGTTCCGGCTGGCCTTCGACCTGCCCCAGGTGCCGGCCACCCGCGCAGTGCTGCAGCCCCTGTCGCCCAAGGCCACGCCCGGCCACGCCCTGGCGCAGATGATCGAAGACAGCCTGGCGCAGGCTCTGCCCAACGCGGCAGAAATGGCATCTGACACGGCCACTGCAGAACACCTGCACCAGTTGCGTGTGGCGCTGCGGCGCCTGCGCTCGCTGCTGCGGGTGTTTTCAGCCTGGGCCGCCGACCCAGATGCGGCCGAAGCGCTGCAGGCCGACTGGCGCGAGCCCTTCGCTCAACTGGGTGTGGCGCGCGACACCGACGTCATGGCCTTGTGGCTGTTGCCCGAGCTGAAAGCTGCTGGCGCGCCCAGCCTGGCGCCTTTGCAAGCCCCACCGGCCGTCAGCCCGGGTGACGTGGTGCGCAGTGCCGGCTTCAACCAGCTCTTGCTGCGCTCTTTGGCCCTGGCACTGGCCGCGCGGGAGTCAGCCGTACTCGCGCCCGGCACCGACGCACCAGTGGCCACCGGCAAGCTGTCAGACCAGGCCGCCAAACAGGTGCAGCGGCACTGGCGCCGTGTGCGTCGGGACATAAATGGCTTCGAGCAGGCCGAACTGGAAGCGCAGCACACGCTGCGCAAGCGCATCAAGCGGCTGCGTTATGCGCTGGAAGCCGTTCAGGTCCTGTTGAAGCGCCATCAGGGCGATGCGCTGCTGCGCGCCACCCGCCGCGCCTTGCTGGCGCTGGGCCGGCTCAACGACCTGGCGGTGGCCGAAGCGCGCTACCGGCAGCAGGCCACAGAAGACCCTCAGGCCTGGTTTGCCGTGGGCTACCTGGTGGCGCAGCGGCAGCAGGTGCAGCAAGAGGCCGTCAAGGTGTTGCTTCGCTTGCGGCAGCAGTCGCTGGCCTGGCGCTGACCGGCTGGCACGCGTTCAGGCCGCCGCCGCCGGTGGTGCGATGCCGTTCAGTGCCGCTGCGAGGTCGGGCACGATTCTGTCGGCCCCCAGCTCGGCTTCGAAACCCGAGCGCTGCATCATCGACAGCGGTTGTTCGTTGACGTTGGCCAGCACCAGGCCCGTGCCCTGGCGCAGCAGCGTGCGGTGCATCTGCTCCAGCGCGTCCAGGCCCGAACTGTCCATCAGCACCAGGCGCTGCATGTCCAGCACCACGGTGCGTGTGCCGTCGGGCAACTGCTCGGGCAGCGATTCGATCTTGCCCACCGCGCCGAAGAACAGCGAACCGTACAAGTCAAAAACCTGCACCCCCAACGGCAGGTCAAGACCCTGGTGCGGCTTGACGCTGAACAGCGTGCCCATGCGCCAGATGAAAAACACGCAACTCAGCACCAGGCCCACCTGCATGGCCACGGTGAGGTCGAACACGATGGTCAGCACAAAAGTGCCCAGCATCAGCGTGCGGTAGCCGCCGGAAAACTGACGCAGGCGCACGAACTGGTGGCCTTCGAACATGTTCCAGGCCACGAACATCAGGATGCCGGCCAGCACGGCCAGCGGCACCAGCGAAGCCAGCGGAGCCGCCGCCAGCAGGATCAGCAGCAGCGTGAACGCATGCACGATGCCCGACACCGGGCTGGTGGCGCCGGCGCGCACATTGGTGACCGTGCGCGCGATGGTGCCGCTGGCCGGGATGCCACCAAAGAAGGGCGTCACCACATTGGCCACGCCCTGGGCCATCAGCTCCTGGTTGGGGTCGTGCCGCTTGAACGGGTTTTTTGCGTCCGCCATGCTGTCGGCCACACGTGCGCACAGCAGCGATTCAATGGACCCCAGCAGCGCGATGGTCACCGTGGGAATGACCAGCTGCTGCGCGCTGGCCCAGGTGATGGGCGGCAGGTCCAGGCTGGGCAAGCCGCGCGGCAGTTCGCCGAAGCGCGAGCCGATGGTCTCCACCGGCAGCTTGAGCCACCAGGCCAGCGCCGTCAGCGTGACCAGCGCCACGATGGGCGCCGGCAGGCGCGACGCCAGTCGCAGCGAGCGGTGACCCAGCACCTGCGCCGGCAGCAGCTTGCCGGGCGCAAAGAGCCGGGGCCAGAAGGCCAGGCCGGCCACGCAGACGATGCCGATGGCAAAAGCATGGCCATTGAAGCTGTCCATGTGAGCCAGCAGCGTCTGGATCTGCGCAAAAAACTCGCCGGGCATCTTGGCCACGTTCAAGCCCATCAGGTCGCGCAGTTGCGACAGCGCAATCAGCACCGCGATGCCATTGGTGAAGCCGATGACGATGCTGACCGGGATATAGCGGATCAGCACGCCCAGCTTGAACCAGCCCATCGCGAACATCAGCAGGCCCGCCAGCACCGTGGAAATGAGCAGGTTGGTGAAACCGTAACGTTCGACGATGCCGTAGACGATGACGATGAAAGCACCCGCCGGGCCGCCGATCTGCACCTGCGAGCCGCCCAAAGCGCTGATCAGGAAACCGGCCACGATGGCCGTGATCAAACCCTGTTCTGGCTTCACCCCCGACGCGATGGCAAAGGCCAGCGCCAGCGGCAGCGCCACGATGCCCACGGTGATGCCGGCACCCAGATCGGTCAGGAAGCGCTGGCGGTTGTAGTCCTTCAGCACGTCCAGCAGACGCGGGCGGAAGGGGTGGAGCTGAACGGGCAGCATCGTCAGCGATTGTCGCCCCTGCACCTTGCCGGGCGCTGACCCCGGCGGTCAGCGCACGCGCAGGCCCGGCACCGCGCCCGCGGGGGGCTCCAGCACAAACACGCCAGGGTGCGTTTTTTCGTCGGCATGGCTGGCCGCCAGCACCATGCCTTCACTGACGCCGAACTTCATCTTGCGCGGCGCCAGGTTGGCCACCATCACCGTGAGCTTGCCCACGAGTTGTTCGGGTTTGTAGTTGGCGGCGATGCCGCTGAAGACGCGGCGCAGAATCGGACTGCCCTGCGGGTCGATGCCTTCACCCATGTCCAGCGTCAGGCGCAGCAGCTTGGTGCTGCCTTCCACCGCTTCGGCGTTGACGATGAGGGCGATGCGCAGGTCCACCTTGCCGAAGTCTCCGATGCCGATTTCTTCGGCCAGTGCTTCGCCGCCGGGCGCTGGCGCCTCGGGTGCGGTCGGTGGCTCGAACAAGGCTGCCAGCTTGGTCGGGTCCACCCGCTGCATCAGGTGTTTGTATTCGCCGATCGTGTGGTGGCCCAACGCACGCTCCGCGTCGGCCCACATCAGCGGTTTCACTTGCAGGAACGCTTCCACCTGAGCCGCCAGCGCGGGCAGCACGGGTTTGAGGTAGATGATCAACACGCGGAAGGCTTCGATGCAGACGCTGCACACGTCGTGCAGCGCGCCGTCCATGCCGTCTTTCTTGGCCAGTTCCCACGGTTTGTGCAAGTCGACGTATTCGTTCACGCGGTCGGCAAGCAGCATCACCTCGCGCATGGCCTTGCCAAACTCACGTTCGTCCAGATGGGTGCGCACCACCTCACCGTGCGCGCGCAGGCCGTCCAGCAGCACCCGGCCTTCGACGCCCAGGTCGGCGCTGAGCTTGCCGGCAAATCGTTTGCTCAGGAAACCGGCGGCGCGGCTGGCGATGTTGATGGTCTTGCCCACCAGGTCGCTGTTGACCCGCGCGGCAAAGTCCTCGGGGTTGAAGTCCAGGTCTTCGACACGGGCGTTGAGCTTGGCGGCGATGTAGTAGCGCAGCCATTCCGGGTTCAGCCCCAGTTCCAGGTAACGCAGCGGGCTGATGCCGGTGCCGCGGCTCTTGCTCATCTTCTCGCCGCTGACGGTGAGGTGGCCGTGCACGTAAATGTGATCTGGCACCTTGTTCGGCACGCGGGTGCCGTCCTTCAAGGTTCTGCCGCTGAACTTCAGCATCGCCGGCCAGAACAGCGTGTGGAAGGTGACGATGTCCTTGCCGATGAAGTGCACCTGCTCCAGGTCGGGCTGGGCCATGTAGGTGTCGAAGTCGATGCCCAGTTTGGTCAGGTGCGCCTGCAGCGAAGCCAGGTAGCCCACCGGCGCATCGAGCCAGACGTAGAAGTACTTGCCCGGTGCGTCAGGAATCTCGATGCCGAAGTAGGGCGCGTCGCGACTGATGTCCCAGTCGCCCAGCGCAGACTTGCCCGTTTCATCGCGTTTGAACCACTCGCGCACCTTGTTGGCCACCTCGGTCTGCAGGCGGCCGTCCTGTGTCCAGTTCTCCAGAAACTCGACGCAGCGCGGGTCGCTGAGCTTGAAGAAGAAGTGTTCGCTGCTCTTCAGCACCGGCGTGGCGCCGGTGAGTGCGCTGACCGGGTTCAACAGGTCGGTGGGTGCGTAGACCGCGCCGCAGACCTCGCAGTTGTCGCCGTACTGGTCTTTGGCGCCGCATTTGGGGCATTCGCCCTTGATGAAGCGGTCGGCCAGGAACATGCCCTTTTGCGGGTCGTAGAACTGCTCGACCACACGCACGTCGATCAACCCGTTCTTGCGCAGCGACAGGTAGATGCTCTTGGCCAGCGCATGGTTCTCTGGCGCGTCGGTGCTGTGCCAGTGGTCGAACTGGATGTGAAAGCCGTCCAGGTACTGCTGGCGGCCGGCCGCGATGCCGGCCACGAAGGCCTGCGGGGTCTGCCCGGCTTTTTCGGCCGCGATCATGATGGCCGCGCCGTGTGCGTCGTCTGCACAGACAAAGTGCACCTCGTGGCCTAGCATGCGCTGCAGCCGCACCCAGGTGTCGGCCTGGATGTACTCCATCATGTGGCCGATGTGGAAAGCGGCGTTGGCGTAGGGCAAGGCGGTGGTGACAAAGAGCTTGCGGGTCATGGCTTGATTCTAGGAGCGGGCTCGCTGCACGCCCATCTGTATGCGCGTCTGCATGCCTTGCGGCAGCACAATGGGCGTCGTGCGTGCTACCGAGCTGCCCATGAAACACTCACTTTTGCCTTGTGCCTTGCTGGCGCTGACGTTGCCCCCCGGACCGGCACTTGCTGCCGCCAGCGACGAAGAACTGCTGCGCTGCCGTGCCATGGCCGACATCGCGGTCCGTGTGGCCTGTTACGACGCGCTGCCGGTAGCGCAGCGGCCGTCCCCGGCCGCAACGACTGCCGCAGCCGCAACGCCCATCGCTACCCCCGCTGCAACGACGGCCAAGGCGCTGGCCGCACAACCGCCCACTGCCGCAGCCGTGGCCGGCTTTGGCATGGAGCGCGTGGGTTCGGAACTGGCAGAAATCCGCAGCCGCATCAGCGGCCGATTTGAAGGCTGGTCGCCGCGCGCGCGGCTGCGTCTGGACAACGGGCAGGTCTGGCAGGTGGTCGACGACAGCTCGGGCTTCTACGACTTGGCCGATCCGCAGGTGACGGTGCGGCGGGCCGCCATGGGCACCTTCATGATGGAGATCGCCGGCGCGCGCCGCGCGCCGCGTGTCAAGCGTGTGGAATAGCGGCTGGCGCTAGACTGCCTTGCCTGCCGTCGCCCCCGGGGGGCGCGAATTGCCCTGCGGGGGCTGCACACCTCCTGCTTTCCGAAAGCCCCGTTCGCCATGTCCACTGCCCCCACCGAAAGTGCGCTGCTCGACGCGCTGCAGACCGTTGTCGATCCGCTCGTGGGGAAGGACTTTGTCAGCACCAAGGCCTTGAAGAACCTGCGCATCGAAGGCGGCGACATCGCTTTCCAGGTCGAGCTGGGCTACCCGGCCAAGAGCCAGCACCCCGCGCTGCGCAAGGCGCTGATGGCCGCGGCGCACACGGTGCCGGGTGTCGACAACGTCAGCGTGGAAATCACGACGCGCATCGTCACGCACGCCGTGCAGCGGGGTGTGCAGTTGCTGCCCAAGGTGAAAAACGTCATCGCCGTGGCCAGCGGCAAGGGCGGTGTGGGCAAGAGCACCACCACCGTCAATCTGGCGCTGGCGCTGGCCGCCGAAGGCGCCAGCGTGGGCATCCTGGATGCCGACATCTACGGCCCCAGCCAGCCCATGATGATGGGTCTGAGCGGCCGGCCTGACAGCGAAGACGGCAAGACCATCCAGCCGATGGAAAACTACGGTGTGCAGGTCATGAGCATCGGCTTCATGGTCGAACCCGACCAGGCCATGATCTGGCGCGGCCCCATGGCCACGCAGGCGCTGGACCAGCTGTTGCGCCAGACTGCCTGGCGCGAACTGGACTACCTGCTCATCGACATGCCGCCGGGCACTGGCGACATCGCGCTCACCTTGAGCCAGCGGGTGCCGCTGACGGGCGCCATCATCGTCACCACGCCGCAGGACATTGCACTGCTGGACGCGAAGAAGGGCCTGAAGATGTTCGAGAAGGTGGGCGTGCCCATCCTGGGCATCGTCGAGAACATGGCCGTCTACGTATGCCCCAGCTGCGGCCACAGCGAACACATCTTCGGTGCCGATGGCGGCAAGCGGATGGCCGCTGACTACCACGTGGACTACCTGGGCGCGCTGCCGCTGAACCTGTCCATACGCGAGCAGGCCGACAGCGGCCGCCCCACGGTGGTGGCCCACCCCGATGGCGAGATCGCTGCCACCTACAAGTCGATGGCGCGCCAGGTGGCGGTGAAGATCGCGCTCCAGGCCAAGGACTTTTCTGCCAAGTTTCCGACCATCAACGTGTCCAAGGGCACCTGAGGCACCGCAAGCACCTTCGCTTCGTGCGAGGGTTCGTTCAAACTGCCATCAGCGTGCGCTCGTGCGCCGCGCTGCCGCTGGCCAGCCCTTGCAGGCTGTAACCAACTTCCAGGATCGACACCACGCGGCCTTGCGCCGACGCTGAGGCGATGTTCATCAGTTCTTGCGTGGTCCACGCAAAGTCTTCGTCGGTGAGCGTCAAGCCGCCCAGAGGGTCCTGCCGGTGGGCGTCAAAACCGGCGGAGATGATCAGCAGTTCGGGGGCGAAGAAGCGCAAAGGGGGGGCAGCATGTCGGCCGCCATGCGCTCGCGGAACAGCTGAGACCCACTGCCCCGCAACAAGGGCACGTTGACGATGTTCTGCGCCACGCCGGATTCCTGGCGTGTACCTGTGCCGGGATAAAACGGCGACTGGTGGCTGGAGCCGTAGAAGAGCCCGGGGTCGTTGTAAAAAGCCTGCTGTGTGCCGTCGCCGTGGTGCACGTCGAAGTCCACCACCTCCACACGCTGCAGGCCGTGGTGCTCGCGTGCATGCAGGGCCGCGACGGCCGCCTGGTTGAAGATACAGAAGCCCATCGCGCGCGACGCTTCCGCGTGGTGGCCGCAAGGACGTGTGGCGCAGAACACGTTGCGCGCCACGCCGGCCATCACGTCGTCCACACCCGCGCAGGCGGCGCCGACGCAGCGCAGAGCCGCCTGCAGCGTGCCCGGCAACATCACCGTGTCGCCGCCATCCAGCGCCCGCAGGCCGTTTTTCGGCGCGACTTCATGCACCCAGTCCACGTAGTCGCTGGCGTGCACACGCTTGAGCTGTTCAGCGATGCCCAAAGGGGCCTGGCGCCACACCAGGTCAGAAAAGGCCGGCGCTTCAAGCGCACGCCGCATCGCCAGCAGGCGTTGAGGCGACTCGGGGTGGTGCTCGCCGGGCTGGTGGTCGCAGCAGGCGTCGTGGGTGCAGATCCAGGTCGACATGGTGTCTCCAGGTGGCCGCTTGGGTGGCGGGTTCGAAACAACGAGTCTCTTGCGGAGGTCAGACAGTTGCGGGCGCTGCACGTGCAGGCTGCGCGCATCGAAGCCACGGACCCGCAAGCTGCAGCCGCCCTGCGCCAACGGGCTGCGCGCATCGGCCTGGTCTGAGACTCCGCACGCCGCAGCGTGTCAGCTGCGCTCCGCAGGCGGCAAACCTGTCTGACCCCAATGCGCCATGCGCCAGAATGGTCAGCCAATCACCTGCGGCTTGCACCGCATTGCCCAGATGGAAAACCGCAAACTGCGCGCCGGCTCGCCGATCACGCCGCTGGAGTTTGAAGCGCTTGACGACGATCATCTGGCCCGGCTGGTACCCAAGGCCTACCGCGAGTTTTTTCCGGGCAAGGACTTCTGTGCAGACGGCTGTTTCTACTTGCATGACGGCCGCGCCTGGAGCCTATTCAAGGGCGATTTCCTGGATGACTGAGCGCCGCCTGAAGCCTTGACCCCAACGTGGGCCGCCGAAGGCATCCGATGCGACAGCGGCCACGCCCAGCATCGACGCCGTCTGCCCGCAGTTCAAGCTACTGGTCACCCAGACGGACGAATCACGCAACGAGCTGGATGTGCAAGCACCGACCGCACCGAGAGTGCCGACTGCGCTGACTGCCCTGACGGCGCTGACAGCACCGACAGCGGCACTCGGGCTGCAGCCAGGTGTAGCCTAAAATTGCCGGCGTGAACGAATCTTCCGAGCATCCCGATTTTGTACCCTACGTCGCGCATGGCGACTTCCGCGCGGGCATGCCACATGGCCGCTTCCGTGTCGTCATCAACCCGGCGCTGGCGCGACCCTTTGTCGTGCGGCGCATGCATATCAACTTGCTGGCAGTGGCCGTGATTGGCGCTGGCTCAATCTGGGCGTTGATGGGCCATCCGCTGTCGGGCCTGGTGCTGGTGATGCTGGGCATCGCAGCCCATCGCCTGGTACGGTTCCAGGCCGGCAAGATAGTGCTGCATCTGGCATTGCATCACCCGGCTGTTTATGCCGAGGTCACGAACAACGGCGTGATGGAAGTGCGTCGGGCCGCTTGAACTCCTGCGCGCCTGGGCGCTTACTTCGCCGGCAGCACGGGCTTGGCTGAGGCGGCCAAGACAGCTTGTGCGACAGTGGCCAGCAGCGCTGCGGCCAGGCCCGCGCTCTGCAGCTCGCCTGGCTTGATCAGGTGCGTGGCGGGGCAGGCTCGGCGTATCAGATCGCCCCTTCGCCGCGCAGCGCGGCGATCTCTGAAGCTGCAAACCCCAGCTGCGTCAGCACCTCGTCGGTGTGCTCACCCAGCAGCGGCGAGCGTGTCACATCGGTTGGGCTGTCTGACAGCTTGATCGGGTTACCCACGGTCAGGTACTTGCCACGTTCGGGGTGGTCCACCTCGACCACAGTGCCGCTGGCACGCAACGAAGGTTCGTTGGCGATTTCTTTCATCGACAGGATAGGGCCGCAGGGAATGTCGAGCTTGTTCAGGATGTCCATGGCTTCGAATTTGTCCTTGCTCATGGTCCACTGCTCGATGCGCCTGAAGATGGGCTTGAGATGCAGCAGCCGGGCTTGCGGCGTGGCGTAGGCGCCGTCGTCCACCCACTCGGGCTCGCCAATGACATGGCAGATGGCCGGCCACACGGCCGCCTGGGTGATGAAGTAGATGTAGGCGTTGGGGTCGGTGTCCCAACCCTTGCACTTCAATATTGCGCCCGGTTGGCCGCCGCCCGACGCGTTGCCTGCGCGCGGCACCGCAGCGCCGAACTTGCCGTCCGGGTACTGCGGGTACTCGTGCATCGTGTGCGTGCGCTCCAGGCGCTGCTGGTCGCGCAGCTTGACCCGGCACAGGTTCAGCACCGCGTCTTGCATCGGTGCCAGCACTTGCTGGCCGCGGCCCGTGGCCGTGCGTTGGTACAGGGCCGCCACGATGCCCAGCGCCAGGTGCAGCCCGGTGCCGCTGTCGCCAATCTGCGCGCCGGTAACCATGGGCATGCCGTCCACCTCGCCCGTGGTCGATGCCGCACCGCCGGCGCACTGCGCCACGTTCTCGTAAACCTTGCAGTCCACGTAAGGCCCGGCGCCGAAGCCCTTGATCGACGCGACGATCATGCGCGGGTTCAGCGTCTGGATGTGGTCCCAGGTGATGCCCATGCGGTCCAGCGCGCCGGGCGCAAAGTTTTCGACCATCACGTCGCAGGTCTTGATCATGCGGTCCAGCACTGCCATGCCACCTGGCGTCTTGGTGTTGATGGTCACCGAGCGCTTGTTGTGGTTGAGCATCGTGAAGTACAGGCTGTCCACGCCTGGGATGTCGCGCAACTGCTTGCGGGTGGCGTCGCCCTCACCGGGCCGTTCGACCTTGATCACGTCAGCTCCCAGCCAGGCCAGCAGTTGCGTGCAGGTGGGCCCGGACTGCACGTGCGTGAAGTCGAGAATGCGAACACCGTCGAGTGCTTTTCCCATGTCGATTGCCGTGAAAGTGAGGGTTGAGGTGCCGCGCCACGCCCGGCCCTGCACTCAGGATAGCTTCAGGCCCCGGCAGCCCCGGCCGCCAACTGGGCCTCAAGGTCGCTGACACGCTTGCGCAGTTCACGGTCCTGCGCAAAGCGCTCGGTTTCGTCACGGATCACCGCCCCGCAGGCGCTCACCTTGCCGTCCGGCCCGAAGAGCATGAAGACCGTGAAGGCGATCGACATCGCTCGCCCGGCCTTGTCCACTGCCGGCACCCGCAGCACGTCGTGTGCATAACGAGTCTGCCCTGTCCGCATCGACGTGTCGTAGCCGTCCCAGTGGCGTTTGCGCAGCCGCTCGGGCACGATCATGTCCATCCGCTGGCCCATGGCCTCGGCCTCGGTCCAGCCAAACAGGCGCTCGGCGGCGGCGTTCCAGACCAAGACACGCCCTTGGACATCGCTGACGATCACGGCGTCGCCCATCGCGCCCACCAGCGTGGCGCGGTCGATCGGAGAATCCATCGTTGTCTCCTCGGTTCCGATGCAAAAACGGCGCCCACCGGGCGCCGTCTCAGGTCCGGGCTCCGGGGAGCAGGTGCAGGATCAGACGGCCTTGACCTCGTGCATGGCCGCGATCTGCTGTGCTGAATAACCCAGTTCGGCCAGCACCGAGTCGGTGTGCTCGCCCAGCAGGGGCGAGGCGGTGACTTCGGGCTTGAGGTCCGAGAACTTGATCGGGCTGCCCACGGTGAAGTAGCTGCCACGCTCCTTGTGCGCCACTTCGACGATGGAGCCGCTCTTGCGCAGCGACTCGTCGTTCAGCAGTTCCTTCATCGACAGCACCGGAGCGCAGGGGATGTCGAACTTGCGGAAGATATTCACCGCCTCGAACTTGGTCTTGTCCTTGATGAAGTCCTCGATCGTCGCGAATATGTCCATGATGTGCGGCTGACGGCCACGCGGCGTGTTGTAGTTGGGATCGTTCTTCCACTCCGGCTTGCCCAGCGCGTCGCAGATCGGCTCCCAGGCGTGGCCCTGCACCGTGAAGTAGATGTAGGCGTTGGGGTCGGTCTCCCAGCCCTTGCACTTGAGAATCCATCCCGGCTGGCCGCCACCACCGGCGTTGGCGCCGCGCGGCACCACCTTGTCGGCGAAAGCTTCCATCTCGTGCGGGTACTGCGGATACTCCTCAAGGTAGCCGACCTTTTCCAGCCGCAGTTGGTCGCGCATCTTCACGCGGCACAGGTTCAATACCGAGTCCTGCATCGACACCGACACTTTCTGACCCTTGCCGGTTTTTTGCTTGCCGATGTAGGCGGTTAGGATACCGATGGCCAGGTGCATGCCCGTGTTGGAGTCGCCCAAAGCGGCGGACGAGATCGTCGGGCCGGCGTTCTCGCCCTTCCAGTAGCCAGTGGTCGAAGCCGCGCCACCGGCGCACTGCGCCACGTTTTCGTAGACCTTCAGGTCCTCGTAGTGGTGGCCTTCGCTGAAGCCCTTGACCGACGCCAGGATCATGCCGGGGTTCAGGCTCTGGATGTGTTCCCAGGTGAAGCCCATCCGGTCCAGCGCGCCGGGGCCGAAGTTCTCGACCATGACGTCGCACTCCTTGATCAGCTTCTCGAGCACGGCCTTGCCCTCTGCCTTCTTGGTGTCCAGCGTCAGCGAGCGTTTGTTGCTGTTGAGCATGGTGAAGTACAGCGCGTCGGCACCGGGTATGTCACGAAGCTGGCTGCGCGTGACGTCACCCGAGCCCGGCCGTTCAACCTTGATGACATCGGCGCCGAACCAGGCCAGCATCTGGGTGCAGGCCGGGCCAGCCTGCACGTGCGTGAAGTCGATGATCTTGATGCCCTGGAGGGGAAGGTTGCCAGACATGTTGTGTACTCCTTGCTTGCTTGGGTGCTTAAGAAAATGGGTGCCAAGAGGGCGGTTACTTCTTCGCGGCTGCTGCCGGGTTCAGGCTGGTGATGCGGCCACTTTCGGTGCCCGCCGTTTCGTCAATGATGGCGTTGATCAGCGTGGGTCTGCGCGAGCGTATCGCTTGTTCCATGCCCTGGCGCAGTTCAGCTGGTGTGGTGGCGTACACGCCCACGCCGCCGAACGCTTCCATCAGCTTTTCGTAGCGTGCGTCCTTGACGAACACGGTGGGCGCCACATCCGCGCCACCGCCCATGTTCTTGTCGGTGCCGCGATAGACACCGTTGTTGTTCAAGATCACCACGCACACCGGCAGCTTGTAGCGGCAGATGGTTTCCACCTCCATGCCGCTGAAGCCGAAGGCGCTGTCACCTTCGATGGCGATGACGGGCTCGCCAGACTCGATGGCCGCAGCCACCGCAAAGCCCATGCCGATGCCCATCACGCCCCAGGTGCCAACGTCCAGGCGCTTGCGCGGCCTGTACATGTCGACGATGGAGCGGGTGAAGTCGAGCGCGTTGGCCCCTTCGTTGACCAGCATCGCGTCGGGGTTGGCCTTGACGATGTCGCGCACCACGTTCAGCGCGCTGTGGAAGTTCATCGGCTGTGGGTCTTTGGCCAGCGTTTCGGCCATCTTGGCGACGTTTTTGTTGCGTCGTTCGAAGACGGCGCTCAGCCAGTCGGCGGGTGGCTTGGGCCACTGGGCATCGATGCCGGCCAGCAGCGCCGACACACAAGACCCGATGTCACCCACCAGCGGTGCATCAATTCGCACATTGCTGTCCATCTCGGTGGGTGAGATGTCGATCTGGATGAACTTCTGGCCGCCCCACGACTTGCTGTCCTTGCCGCCCCAGGTCTTGCCCTTGCCGTGTGACAGCAGCCAGTTCAGGCGCGCACCGACCAGCAGCACCACGTCGGCCTCAGGAAGCACGTAGGACCGGGCCGCAGCGGCCGACAGTTCGTGGTTGTCGGGCAGCAGGCCCTTGGCCATGGACATGGGCAGATAGGGGATGCCGGAACGCTCGACCAGCGCGCGGATGTCGGCATCGGCACGGGCGTAGGCCGCGCCTTTGCCCAGCAGAATCAGCGGCCTCTTGGCGGTCTTCAGCAAGTTCAGCGCCCGCTGGACGGCGTCTGGCGCGGGAATTTGCCGCGGCGCCGGGTCGACCACCTGGATCAGCGATGCAGCGCCTGCAGCGGCGTCCATGGCTTGCGAAAACAGCTTGGCCGGCAGGTCCAGGTAGACCCCGCCAGGGCGGCCCGAGACGGCCGCGCGGATCGCGCGCGCGATGCCGACGCCGATGTCTTCGGCATGCAGAACGCGAAAAGCCGCCTTGCACAGCGACTTGGCCACTGCCACCTGGTCCATCTCTTCGTAGTCGCCCTGCTGCAGGTCGACGATTTCACGCTCGCTGGAGCCGCTGATCAGAATCATCGGAAAACAGTTGGTCGTGGCGTTGGCCAGCGCGGTCAGCCCGTTCAGGAAGCCCGGCGCTGATACCGTGAGGCACACGCCGGGCTGACCGGTCATGAAGCCTGCGATGGCCGCCGCGTTGCCGGCGTTTTGCTCATGACGAAAGGAAATCACCCGCAGGCCCTGGGCCTGGGCCTTGCGTGTCAGGTCGGTGATGGGAATGCCGGGCAGACCATAGATGGTCTTGATGCCGTTGAGCTTGAGTGCGTCGATGACGAGGTTGAAACCGTCGGTCGTCGGGGACTCTTGACTGAGGGGCGCTACGGGCGCGAGGGTTGCTGACATGGCAGGCTCCGAGGTACAGCGATAGTTGCGATGGCTATGGTAAAAGTGACTTCTCTTCTTCTCCGTTGACTGCGGTCAAGATTCGACAACAGACCGACTGGCGGGTGCTTGGACCGATGATTTCGCTTGCACAGCACACCGAGAGAGACATCATTCGACTGCAGCTTCGGCAGAACGACATGCTGAAGACGATGAGCGACGCAGAGCGGGACGAACTCGCCCCGCTGCTGGACATCGTGGATTGCGCCAAGGGGGAGTACCTCTTGCACCAGGGCGTGCACGACATGGAGCAGTACTTCCTGCTCGACGGCATCCTCAAGCGTGTGGTGGCCAACGCCGACGCCAAGGAGATGATCCTGCGCTTCACCGACGAGCGCGGCATCGAAACCAGCTACGCCGCCTGGCGCCTGAAAACACCCACGCCTTACGCCATCGTCAGTGTCACCAAGGCCCGCGTGGCCAAGTTGTCCATGCCCCACTGGGTGGCGTTCATGGATCGGCACCCGCGCTTCAAGCTCGAGTTCGAGTACGAGGTCATGCGGCTCATGAGCGAGATCATGGCGCACACCATCACGCTTCACCTGCTGGACGCGCCGGGGCGTGTGCACCGTTTCATGCGCAAACACGCCGAGTTGGCCGAGCGCATTCCGAAGAAGGAACTGGCGGCCTACCTGAACCTGTCGGCCGAAACGTTGTCGCGTCTGAAGCAGCGGGGCAAGATCTAGTCGGCCACCTGGGCCAACAATGGCCCGGGCCCGGATGCTGCTCATTGGCGGTCGGAGGGGAAGAGTTTGGAGCGTGCCATCACGCGCAACTGGTCATCCACCACCTTGACCGCCGCGACGGCGGCGCTGATCTTTACGGCAGCAACTTTTTCTTCCGCGTCGGCCACGATGCCCCGAAGCGTGACCACGCCTTCGCTGCTGTCGATGGTGACGTCTACGCCGTGGGTTTGTTCGTTCGCCCGCAGCGCGGCGCGAACGCGGGCGCCCAGCGCCAGGCCTTGAAGCAGGCTGCGCGATTGTGGCGTCTCGGCAAACTCCGGCCGCGCCAGCAAGCTGCGTATGGTCTGCACGCAGCTGTCCACCGACAAGCGGTCGGTGTTGAGCACGGCGTCAAACAGCACCGGTGCATTCCACTCCACACCAAACTGGTCGTGCATGCGGCTGGCGTTGGCTTCGTCGCTGCGGCGAATCTCCGCCTCGGCCACACCCCGGTCGTCGGTATTGATCTCGTCCATCAGCCACTGCACGCGCTTGTCGAAGGGCCGCATGATGCGGATGCAGGGAATGTGCGGCACCGGCCGCAGCAGCTGCGTGGCGCCCCAGCCGCGGATGACCACGTTGCCCTTGGCCGCCGCGTCCAGCACCTCTTCGGCCGAGTACAGCGCCATCGCGTGGCGGTCGCTGCGCATCCGCTCGATGGTGCCCGCGTTGCCGCCGCGCAGGCGGTTGATCAGGCTGCGCGAGACGTGCATCCTCTCGGCCACACGTTCGGCGACCTCGTGTTGCAGCGTCGAAAGCTGCAACTCGGCCGCCAGCTGTTCGGCGATGTCCTGGGCCAATGAGCCCATACCCTGGGTCAGCGCGATGACAGGCATGTCAACTCCTTCGCTTCAGTCCACGGGCCGCTGAGCGGCCAAGTCGTCCACCTTGGGGGTGCGCACCAGTGCCAGCAACTTGGACAGCAGCGGCCACAGCAGCATGGTCAGGGCCAGCGTGGTGATGGTGCCCACCAGGGGGTTGGCCCACATGATGCTCAAGTCGCCTTGCGACACCAGCATGGCCTGACGGAACGAGTCCTCGGTCTTGCCGCCCAGCACCAGGGCGAGCACCAGAGGTGCGATCGGGTAGTCGAGCTTCTTGAACACGTAGCCCATGACGCCGAAGAGCAGCATGAACCAGATGTCGAGCATGGCGTTGTTCACGGTGTAGGCGCCAATGGCGCAGACCACGATGATCACGGGCGCAATGATCGAAAACGGGATGCGCAGGATTGAAGCAAACAGCGGCACCGTCGTCAGCACGATCAGCAGGCCGACCAGGTTGCCCAGGTACATGCTGGCGATCAGGCCCCAGACGAAGTCCTTCTGCTCGACGAAGAGCAGCGGGCCGGGTTGCAGACCCCAGATCAGCAGGCCGCCCAACAGCACGGCGGCGGTCGGCGAGCCGGGGATGCCCAGTGCCAGCATCGGCAGCATGGCCGCGGTGCCGGCGGCGTGCGCTGCGGTTTCCGGCGCGACGATGCCTTCAATTTCGCCAGTACCGAACTTCGAACCGTTCTTGGAGAACTTCTTGGCCAGGCCGTAGCTCATGAACGAGGCTGGCGTGGCGCCGCCGGGGGTGATGCCCATCCAGATGCCGACGAAGGCGCTGCGCACCGAGGTGGCCCAGTAACGCGGCAACTCCTTCCAGGTTTCCCACACCACCTTCATGTTGATCTTGGCCGTTTTGCCCGAGAATTTGAGCCCATCTTCCATCGACAGCAGGATCTCGCCGATGCCGAACAGGCCGATCACCGCGATCAGGAAGTCGAAACCTCGCATCAGTTCGGTGGAGCCGAAGGTCATGCGCAGCTGCCCGGTGACGGTGTCCAGCCCAACGGCGGCCAGCGCAAAGCCCAAGGCCATGGCAGCCAGCGTCTTGAAAGGCGAGCCCTTGCCCATGCCGACGAAGCTGCAAAACGTCAACAGGTAGACCGAGAAGAACTCGGGCGCGCCGAACTTCAGCGCGAACTTGGCCACCAGCGGCGCCAGGAAGGTGATCATCACCACCGCCACCAAGGCGCCGATGAACGACGACGTGAAGGCAGAGGTCAAGGCGCGGGCAGCCTGACCCTTCTGTGCCATAGGATAACCATCAAAAGTGGTGGCTACCGACCAGGGCTCGCCCGGTATGTTGAACAGGATGGAGGTGATGGCACCGCCGAACAGCGCGCCCCAGTAGATGCACGACAACATCACGATGGCCGAAGTGGGCGGCATCGTGAAGGTCAGCGGTAACAGGATGGCCACGCCGTTGGCGCCGCCCAGACCGGGCAGAACGCCGATCAGGACGCCCAACACGATGCCCAGCACCATGAGGCCCAGGTTCATCGGCGTCATGATGACGGCGAAGCCCTGCATGAGTGAATTCAGTTCAGACATGGGACCCTACTCCGCTGCAGCTTGCGCTTCAGTAGCCGAGGAAACTGGTCGGGTCGAGCATGCCCTTGTAGAGCGGTACCTTGAACCAGACCTCGAACATCAAGAAAAAGTAGACACTCACGCCCACGCCCACGAGCACGCTCTTCAGCGGCTTGTATTTGCCCAAGATGATCATGAACAGTGCGATGTAGATGGCCGAGGCCACATAGAGCCCAAGGAACGTGACCGCCACAACGTACAGGGCCGCCGGCAACAGCACCGAAGCCACCTGCTTGGTCTGCTTGACAGTGGCAAAAGTGCCGGTGTCGCGTGACTTCGAGAGCAGCGCCTGGAACAGGATGCCGACGCTGGAAATGCAGATCAGCACACCGATGTAGAACGGAAAGTAGCCTGAACCAGGGCCGTCCGAAGTCCATCCGGCGCCCAGGCGGCGTGCTTCGAAGATCACCACCGAACCCAGCGCCAGCAGCAGGAATGCCACCACAGCGTCCACCGTGGCGTTCTTGGCGATCGCGGGTGTGTCGTCTTGATCTGCGTCTTGGTCGTCTGACATGGCGGGTTCCTTCTTGCGCTTCGAACGGGTCGCGGGCACGCCTGCGGACAGGTGCAGGCGCTCATCCAGCATCCAGATGGCCGTGCAGTCTTGCAGGGCCGTTGCTTATGGCGTGTGGCAACCGGGGGGCACGGGGCGGCGCCGACTTGACGCTTGCTCCGCAGGCAACTACTTCGCCATGAAACCCGCTTCGGTCATCAGCGTGCGGTGGTTGGCTTCGGCGCCTTCCAGCCACTTGCGGTACGCGTCGCCGGACATGGTCGTGGTGTTGAAGGCGCCACGCTCCATGTAGTCCTTCCACTCGGTGGTCTCGCGGACCTTGCTCAGCAGGTCGTTGAAGTACTTGACCTGATCGACCGACACGCCCGGTGCCATGAAGATGCCGCGCAGCATGACGTAGTTGGTGGGCACGCCTGACTCTTTGCAAGTGGGGATGTCGTTCCACGACATCGTGGTGGTGACCTTCTCCTTGTAGGGCATGCGCACGTCGTCAAAGACACAGAGCGGGCGCAGGGTGCCAGCGCGCCATTGGGACACGGCTTCAGCCGGGTTGTTGACAGACGAATTGATGTGTCCGCCCACCAGCTGCACCGCCACTTCGCCGCCGCCCTTGTAAGGCACGTAGATGAACTTGATGCCGGTGGCTTTTTCAAGACCGACGGTGATGATCTGGTCTTCCTGCTTGGAGCCGGTGCCGCCCATCTTCATCTTCAGCGGGCCCGCGGCCTTGACCGCAGCGATGTATTCACCGGCCGTTTTGTAAGGCGTGTCGGCGTTCACCCACAGCACAAACTGGTCCAGCGCCATCATCTGCACCGGTGTCATTTCCTTCCAGTTGAAGGGCACGCCCGTGGCCATGGGCGTGGTGAAGAGATTTGACAGGGTGATGATGATCTTGTGCGGGTCGCCCTTGGCTTCCTTCACAGCCAGGAAGCCCTCGGCACCTGCGCCGCCGGACTTGTTGACCACCACCATGTTGCCCTTCATCAGGTTGTTCTTGCTGATGATGCCCTGGATCAGCCGGGCCATCTGGTCGGCGCCGCCGCCGGTGCCGGCCGGAATGATGAACTCGACCGGCTTGGTCGGCTCCCAGGCCTGGGCCGCAGTGCACAAGCCGATAGCGGCGGCCGTGCCGACCATGCGACGGGCCAGGGCCGCAAGGCGGCGAGGCAAAGCCTTGGAAGATTGAGCTGCGATCATTGTGTTGTCTCCTTGTTTTGTTCAATGAGTGGAAGTGGCGGGTTGCTAGAGCGCGGGGCCTGCCATGACCGGACTCACGTCGCGATCCTCATTCATTTGCCACCGCAATGCTATTGACCGCAGTCAAGAAAAAGGGTGAACCCCAGCCACGTCTGGACAACGGCCGGCGGGGCAAGCGCGTTGAACGGCCGCGCCGGTGTTTACCCTGATGAACTCAGGCCAAAGCAACCAAGCCAAAGCAAACGCGAGCGCATCTGCAAAGGCGATGGGGATCATGCCGATGTGCCCACTGCCGCAGGCATTGGCTGCCAGGGTCAGCCCGCCGTAACGGCGGCCCTGCAGGTGCGTCGCCAAGTCGGCGTTGGCCACATTGCCGGCATACGCCAGGTGCAGGCGCGGGGGCAACGAAGTGTTTGTCGCAGCGTAGGCGGCTTCCCAGCCGTCAAGCCCGTCAAGCGTTTCTCTCATGCAAGGAATGGACGCGTCGCTGGCCAGGTAGGCGCTGAAGTGCCGATTGGCCCCTGCTTCGGCAAACAGCGCATGCAGCACGAAGCTGCCAGCGTGTGAATGGGCCAGCAGCACTCGCCGCAGCGGGCGGCCGCCGAAGTTGGCTTCGATGAAAGGTGTCAGCTCCAGTCGAATGAAGTTCAGATAGGCCACATGGCCGCCGCCGCCCGATGTGCAGGTGTTGACCGGCACGTAGTCCTGGTTGCGCCGCGCATCGTTGCCGATGGCCACCACGATCACCAAGGTTCGTGTCGACTCGACGATCTGCATCATGGTCTCGAACCGAGAGTCGCCGTCGAGCAGATAGACCACCGGCATCGCGGCGTGTGCCGCCGCGTTGCCTGGCGGCAGGTAGACGTGGATCGGGTAGGCGCTGCCCGTGTGGCTGGACTGAAAGCCCTGCGTGCGCACCGTACCGGCCATGGAGGAGCCGCTGCCGCCGCCGCCGCAAGCGGCGGTAGCCAGGCATAGCAGGGAAACGATCGATGTGCGGCGGGTGGCAGGAATGGTCGTTCCAGGGGTGAAGGCGGCACGACTATACGAGCGCCGAAGACAGCCGCCTGGGCTGCTGCACCGACAATGCAATGGACAACTTTCTATCGGAGCCCGAATGGAACTGAAAACCGCGCGCTTGACCGCGTGGGTCGATCCCGCCAAGAAGAAGGCCCGGGATGTCACGCCTTCGCAGGCGGTGCGGGTTTTGATCCGCGATTGCATCGCCCACCACGCGTGAACCCGGTGCCCAGTGGCGGCGAAGGGCAGGAAGACCTCGGCGAAGGCCGACGCAGGCGCTGATGGAGGCGTCTTCAAGTGCCGCTGGCTTGGCGCTGAAGCGCCTGAACGACGGTGTCTTCAGCGTCTTCGATGCCCAGGGTCAGCACGTCGGCAACCTGAAGTTCATCCAGGCGCAGTGGAAGTTCAAGGCCATCGGGTACGACGCCAGCGGCAACGTCGTGCCCGGCGGCGGGCCCTTGACGGACCACCACAACCAGCTGTTCGCGGCCGCCGACGCGGAACTTGTCAGCGCGGGGCTGCTGGTCGACCGAGCGTGACGACGGCTGCCGCGGCCAGGCCGCTCAGCGCCTGGCCCAGCGGTCCACGCCTTGTTCGACCAGGTCCCAGGACTTGCGGTCATAGCTCAGTGTCACGAACAGGTTGGCCTTGCTGGGTGGTTCGCGCCGCGCCGTGTCGGCCAGCCGCTGCAGCTCGGGGCGCAGCGCGTCCACGCAGCCGGCCAGGTCGGTGAAGCGCACGTCCAGCCGGTGGAAGAGGATGCCGATCTGCAGCGCGGCCGCTTTGAAGGAACTGCGCTGCACGGCGCGCACGAAAATGCGCGCCGCACCCTGGCCCAACAGCTCCACGCACAGCTCGCGGTGCCAGCCCGTCAGGCTGCGCTGCGGGGTGATGTCGGGCAGGCTGGCATCGACCTGCAGGGTGTGCACGGCAGTCAAGTCGGTCGTCGGTTCGGGCACTGTGGCGTTTGTCATTTGATGGGCAGCACCCGCATGCCCAGGGGCCGGCCGGCGGCCTGGTCCACGACCTGGATGGTAGTCTGGCGGGGCTTGAAGCCGGCGGGAAGGGCCACGCTGCCGCGCACCACCTGGTGGCTGCCCACCTCAACCGGGATGCCCTGCGGTGTGACCGTGGCTGGGTTGCCCTGCTCGGATTCGCCGCTCACGAGCAACTTCAGCGTGCTGGCCAACGGCTTGGGGCCTGCCCGGTCACGTGTCAGCACCACGTCGAAGATGAGCTGGCCGGCCTTGACGCTGAAGTGCCCGGCCCGCACGGCCACGGTGCCGTCGCGTGGGTCGGGCGGCAGCAGGGCCACCACCGAGGCCAGGTCTTCGCGCAGGCCGGTCAGTACGGCGCTGCCATTGGCCTTTTCGGTGGCCAGTGCCTGCTTCTCGGCCAGCGTGGATTGCAGGCGTTGCTGGGTTTGCGCCAGTTCGGCCCGCAGGCGCATGCGTTCCGCGTCTGCCTGATCGAAGCTGTTGCGCAACTCGGCTGACGCGCCCGCTGTCAGGCGTGGTGGCAGCACCCGTTCCTGGACGTAGATCACGGCGCCTGCGCCAGCCAGGGTACCCAGCAGCAGCAGCACCAGCCAGCGCGGCAGGCGCCAGCGCGCGCGGCGCCGACCATAGGATTCGATGACAACGGGTCTGGAACGGCCGAACATGGCAGGGAGCAAGGCGCTTCGGTGGGCGCAAATTGGAGCGGGCCCCGGACGGTAGTGTGCCCACGGCGCTGTCTGGCCTTGCGCATGCAACGTGATGCGTCTGGGTGAAGAGCGGCGCCACCCTGCCGATTGCCGGGCGTCGCACCGGGATCGAGAGGCCAGCGGGTGTCGATTCGGAGCCCGCGTGACTTACTACCGGTTGCACTCCGCTCGAGCTGAAGCGCATGCTGGCTGCGCTTGCGGTCGACGCAGCGGTGTCAGCTTTCTCCTGACTAAGATCGCGTCAACATCCACTGACACCCTGATCGCAACATGACGACCCAAAACGCCCAGGCCATCGTCTTCGACGCACCACAACAGCTCTCGGTGCAGACGCTGGAGTTGAAGACCTTTGACGCCACCGACCTCGAAGTCGAGGTCAGCTTCAGCGGCATCAGCACCGGCACCGAACGCCTCTTGTGGGACGGCACCATGCCAGCTTTCCCCGGGCTGGGCTACCCGCTGGTGCCCGGCTATGAGACGGTGGGCACCGTGGTGCGTGCAGGCGCGGCAGCCGACACGGCGGCCGTGCCCGTGGGCAGCCAGGTTTTCATTCCCGGCTCCTACAGCTTCCAGGGCGTGCGCAACATCTTTGGCGGTGCTGGCTCGCGTCTGATCGTGCCGCACGAGCGTGTGGTGCGCGTGGCGCCCGACTTGGGCCCCAAGGCGGTGCTTCTGGCGCTGGCCGCCACGTGTTACCACACCGTGGCGCTGGGCGGGCAACGCCAACCGATGGTGGCGCCCGACCTGATCGTCGGCCACGGCGTGATGGGCCGGCTGCTGGCACGCATCTGTCTGGCGCTGGGTTGGGCCGCACCGATGGTCTGGGAAACCCAACCCGTGCGCCGCGAAGGCGCCGCCGGTTATCCCTGCATCCATCCCGACGAAGACCCGCGCAAGAACTACCGGGCCATCTATGACGTCAGCGGTGACGGCAGCATCCTCAACGGCTTGATTTCGCGCCTGGCGCCGGGTGGTGAGGTGGTGCTGGCAGGCTTCTACAAGAGCGACCTGAGCTTCGCTTTTGCACCGGCCTTCATGCGCGAAGCCACGCTGCGCGTGGCGGCGCAGTGGAAGAAGCACGACCTGCTGGCCGTGACGGCGCTGGTCGAGTCGGGTGCGCTGTCGCTGGACGGGCTGATCACGCACACCTTCAGCCCGGGCCGCGCCCGTGAAGCCTACGAAGTGGCCTTCGGTGACCCCCAGTGCCTGAAGATGATGATGGACTGGCGTGCGTGATCAAAAGTGCATGATCGGCGGACCACTACATCCGGAGCGACAGACATGAACAAAAGCCAGAACGGCAACAAAGAAGCCAAGAAGCCGAAGAAGGTGCACCTGCCCAACCCGCCAGGCTTGCCCGCCAGCCTGACGCAGAAGTTGCCCAATGCGCTGAAGCCGAAAAAGCGCTAGTTGCAAATCGGTTCAGGTTCCCGCTCGGTTGAGCCGAAGGGCAAGTGCAGCTTGGCGTGCAGTGCGTGATGGTGCTTGTTATGCTCGTCCGCTTGTGTTTTGAACGCGCCATTGGCGTTGCTGTACCACCATGAAAAAACTGGTCTTCGCCTTTGTCGTTGCTTCGTTGATCTGGCCTGCGCTGGCCATGGCCCAGGCCTGGCCCGGGGCCAAGCCCGTGCGGCTGGTGATCCCCTTTCCGGCTGGTGGCGCCACCGACATCATCGGCCGCATGCTGGCGCAGAAGCTGTCGGCGTCGCTGGGCCAACAGGTGTTGGTGGACAACAAACCCGGTGCTGGCGGCAGCATCGGTTCCGACATCGTGGCCAAGGCGCCCGCCGACGGCTACACCATCCTGCTGGCGACCAGTTCCACGCACTCCATCGGGCCTGCGCTGAACCCGCGCATCCCCTACGACGCCTTCAAGGACTTTGCGCCGGTTGTCCATGTGGCCAATGCCCCCAGCGTGCTGGTGGTGGGGCAGAGCTTCCCGGCGGCCACGGCCAAGGAACTGGTGGCGCTGCTGAAGAAGAACCCCGGCAAGTACAACTTCGGCTCCAGCGGCATCGGCACCTATCCGCACCTGACGGCCGAGATGTTCAAGTGGCGCGCAGGCGGGTTGTTTGTCGTGCACATCCCGTACCGCGGCACGGGCCTGGTGATCACCGACCTCATTGCCGGACAGATCGGCTTTCTGATGGACAGCGTGGTGTCGGCGCAGCCGCACATTGCTGCTGGCCGCGTGCGCCCACTGGCGGTCACCGGCGCCAAGCGGTCAGCTTCTTTGCCCAACGTGCCCACGCTCACCGAACAAGGTGTGCCGGGCATGGAATTCGGCAACTGGTTCGGCTTCTTCGCACCCGCCGGCACACCGGCCGACATCGTGCAGCGCTTGAATCGCGAACTGAACGCCATCGTGCGCACGCCCGACATGATCGAGCGCCTGGAAAAAACCGGCGCAGAACCCGTGGGCAGCACACCCGAACAGTTTGCCAAGACTTACCGCGACGAGTACGAGAACTGGAAGCTGGTGATCCAGCGCGCCAACATCCGGGCTGAGTGACCCGGTGAAGTTTGTGGCTTTTGCATTCAGGCGCCAGGCCGCTGCAGGGACTGCAACTCGTCGGCCGTGTTGGCGTTGAAAAACGCCTGCGGGTCGTCAAACACCACGCTCGTGCGGCGGTGCAGGGCCGTCCATCGTTCGATCTTGCGTTGGCCTGCCGTGAGGTAGGCCAGCAGGCTTTCACCCAGCGTGGCTTTGAACAGGCAGAACACCGGCTGCAGTTGCACTTTGCCGTCTTCGCAACACGCCGCCATCGCGATGTCGGCGTCATCGGCCAGAAGTGCCTGCGACAGTCGTGCCGCCAGGTCCAGCGGAAACTGCGGCGTGTCGCAAGGCACGGTCAGCAGGTAGGGCGTCTCACAATGCCGCAGCGCGGCCATCCAGCCCGCCAGTGGGCCTGGAAACTCGCCAAGGGCGCCGGCCGCGCCGACCGCAACCATGGGGTCGGGCCACACCGGCACGCCCATGGCTTCATAGGTCGCCAGATTGCGGTTGGCGCTGATCATGACGTGCCCCACCTGGCCCTGCAGGCGCTTCAGAGCGTGCAGGGCCAGCGGCAGGCCCCGGTGGTTTTGCAGGCCCTTGTCGACACCGCCCATGCGGCTGCCGCGGCCACCGGCCAGGATGAGGCCGGTGATGTCTTGTGCGTTGATGCCCTTCATGTGTTGACCACTGTAGCCGCTGGCTGCCCGCCGCAGTTGTGCGGGCGGGGACCGGCACCAACCCTGAGTGCGTGGCCCATTCGAGGACAGCTGAGCTCAGGCTGAATACAGGACAGCTCAGAATCAAGTGGTGCAGGTTCGCAATGCCGCCATGAAGAACTGCACCGCCGCCTGGCCGCCATGGCCGGCAGCACGCCGATCGACAAGGCTTGCTGCGACGCTGAAAGCCAGGCAGCCATTCATCACAAGGAGACCCAATGACCGCCCGCACCGCACCCCCATTCCGTGCCGAGCACGTCGGCAGCTTCCTGCGGCCCAGGTTCTTGCTGGACGCACGCGAGCAGTTCTTCGTCAAGAAGGAGATCAATGCCGAGCAGCTGCGCGCAGTGGAAGACCGAGCCATCGCCGAGATCGTGAAGTTCCAGCAGGACGTGGGCTTGCGCAGCATCACCGACGGCGAATTCCGCCGCACCTATTTCCACATCGACTTCCTGGACCAGCTGGGCGGTTTGAAGACCGACATCCCGGTCACCATCAAAAGGCCCGATGGCACCGAAGAGCTGGCGCCACCGGCCATGCGTGTGACCGACAAGGTGCGGCATGTGAAAGACATCCAGCGCGCCGACTTCGAGTTCCTCAAGCGTCAGGTGGCGCTGGGCATGACGCCCAAAGTGACGATCCCCAGCCCCACCATGCTGCACTTCCGCGGTGGCCGCGCCGGCATCAGCAAGGTGGCCTATCCGGAGCTCGACCCCGAGTTCTACGACGACGTGGCCAAGGCCTACGGCGAAGAGCTGATGTCGCTGTACAACGCCGGCTGCCGCTATGTGCAGATGGACGACACCAACATGGCCTACCTCTGCGACGAGAAGATGCGCGAGGCGGCGCGTCAGCGCGGTGACGACCCGGGCGAGTTGCCGAATCGCTACGCCACCTTCGTCAACAAGGTGGTGGCGCACAAACCACCCGGCATGACGCTGGCCATGCACCTGTGCCGCGGCAACTTCAAGAGCACCCACGCGGCGGCCGGCAACTACGAGCCGGTGGCTGAAGCGCTGCTCTCAGAGATGAAGCTGGACGCCTTTTTCATGGAGTTCGACGACGAACGCAGCGGCGACTTCCGCCCGCTGCGCTTCCTGACCAAGGGCAAGGTTGTCGTGCTGGGCCTGGTGACCACCAAGTTCGACCAGATGGAGACCAAGGACGCGCTGAAGCGCCGCATCGACGAAGCATCCAAGTACGCGCCGCTGGATCAGCTGGCGCTGAGCCCGCAGTGTGGATTTTCCAGCACCGTGCACGGCAACAACATCGCGGTGGAAGCGCAGCGCAACAAGCTGCAACTGGTGGTGGAAACCGCGGCGGATGTCTGGGGCTGAAACCAGCGATCAGCCTCAGCGCGTGGCCGGGTGTGCCAGGTCGCGGATGAAGGTGGGGCCGGCGTGGGCTTCGATGCGGGCGATCAGGTCCTTGAAAAAGCCCAGCGGCGCCAGCAGTTCCAGCACCACGAACATGGGGCCGACCAGCAAGCCGATGATGTCGTCGGCGAAAGCCGGCTTTTTGCCTTCGTAGTAGTGGCCGACGAACTGGATGATCCATCCCACCACGAAGAATCCCAGGCCCCAGGCCAGCCAGGTGAAGAGTGGTGCGCCACTGACCTGGTGCGCCAGCACCATCAGCAGACCCACGCCCACCGTGGTGGCCAGACCGATGCCCAGGTGGCCACGTGTCAGGTACCAGGCGGCCACCACCGCAAACACCAGCCAGGCGGGCGTGAGCACCAACCCGGCCAACATGAAGCTGGTGCCTGCCAGCAACACGCCCACGCCAAACACGATCATCGGCACACCGATGAAGTGGGTGACGATGTTGCGCCGGTCGCGGTGGTATTCGGCGTACTGGTTCAGCAGCTCGGTGGCAGAGCGGAAGGGGCTGGCCATGGTGTGTGTCTCCTTGCGCGGTCATCCTAGCGCAGACTTCTAGAATGCGGGCCTTCAACAGGGCCCAACATGAGCATCAAGAGCGACAAGTGGATCCGCCGCATGGCGCAGCAGCACGGGATGATCGAGCCCTTCGAACCCGGCCAGGTGCGCACCAACGCCGAAGGCGCCCGCATCGTCAGCTACGGCACCAGCAGCTATGGCTACGACATCCGTTGCGCGCCGGAGTTCAAGGTTTTTACCAACATCCACAGCACCGTGGTGGATCCGAAGAACTTCGACGAAAACAGCTTCGTCGACATCAACAAGGACGTCTGCGTCATCCCGCCCAACAGCTTTGCGTTGGCGCGCACGATGGAGTACTTCCGCATCCCGCGCAACGTGCTCACCATCTGCCTGGGCAAGAGCACCTACGCCCGCTGCGGCATCATCGTCAACGTCACCCCCTTAGAGCCCGAGTGGGAAGGCTTCGTGACGCTGGAGTTCAGCAACACCACACCGCTGCCGGCCAAGATCTACGCGGGCGAAGGCTGCGCCCAGGTGCTGTTCTTTGAAAGTGACGAGGTCTGCGAGACCAGCTACAAGGACCGCGGTGGCAAGTACCAGGGCCAGACGGGTGTGACGCTGCCCAAGACCTGAATCTGCAGGTCGCCGCACCTATCGCGCCCACAATGCGGAGCAAGCGCTGGAGATCGCCATGAAGTGGGAAGGCCAAGATCAGAGCAAAAACGTCGAAGACCGCCGTAGCCAGGGCCTGGGCGGCGGCGGGTCGCGCATCGGCGGCCGGAGCATTGGTGTGGGCACCATCGCCATCGCGCTGGTGGCGGGCTGGATCTTCGGCATCAACCCGCTCACCGTGCTGGGCTTGATCAGTGGCGGCGATGGCACGGAAGCGCCGCAGACCCAGCAGGCACCCGCTGCACTGCCCGCACAGAGCGACAAGGCGGCGCAATTTGTCAGCACCGTGCTGCGCGACACCGAAGTGGTCTGGGGCCAGGTGCTCAAGGCCAACGGCAGCAGTTACCGTGAACCCGTGCTGGTGCTCTTTCGGGGCGCCACGCCCACGGCCTGCGGCACCGGCGACAGCGCGATGGGCCCGTTTTACTGCCCGGGCGACAGCAAGGTCTACCTGGACCTGGACTTCTTCGATACCCTGAGCCGGCGCATGGGTGCGCCGGGCGACTTCGCGCAGGCCTACGTGGTGGCGCACGAGGTGGGCCACCACCTGCAGAACCTGATGGGCATCACCGGCAAGGTCGACGCCATGCGCGGCAAGGTCTCGACGCAGCAGATGAATGCGCTGTCGGTGCGGGTGGAACTGCAGGCCGACTGCCTGGCCGGCGTGTGGGCGCACCACTCGCAAAAGGGCAAGGGCTGGCTGGACCAGGGCGACATCCAGGAAGCGATGAACGCCGCGGCGCAGATCGGCGACGACACCCTGCAGAAGGCCGGCACCGGGCGTGTGGTGCCCGAGAGCTTCACGCATGGCAGCGCGCAGCAGCGCATGACCTGGTTCAAGCGCGGGCTGGACGGGGGCAGCGTGAACCAGTGCAACACCTTTGACGCCAGATAAGCAGGCCTGCTGGCCGCTGGCTTGGGTCATCTGTGGCCTAATCCGGGGTTTCGTCTGAAAACGGAGCCTCCACCATGGGCAACAAGATCGTCACCGAAGCCGACCGCAAGGCCTCTCCCCGTCCTGCCGCCCCTGTTGGCGTGACCGTCACCACCAAGCGCGGCCAGAAGGTCAGCCTGGAGCGTGGCTCGCACACACGCAGCAAGAAAAATCCGGGCAAGCGTCCAAAAAAGGGCGGGTGAACGTCGGCCCCCAAGCTCGCTAGCGCTCGCTGCTGGACCGCCTGCATGCGGCCCAGCGCTCGCCAGCCACTCGCCGGCGCGCAGTCGCTGGCTCGGTGCGGGCTCGCCCCCCGAGGGGGGTCTCCGCTGGCGGACCGCCGGAGCCGGATCCGCGGCGGGAAGCTTGATCGCGGCCTTTATGCTGCGCATCACTGAACTTCGGCTGCCGTTGACACATACCGCCGAGGCTTTGCGCCCGGCGGTTTTGTCGCGTCTGGGGGTGTCTGATGCGGCACTGAAGGCCTTCACTGTGTTTCGCCGGGCTTACGACGCGCGGCGGAAGTCGGCGGCGGTGCTGATTTACACCATCGATTGCGAACTGGACGATGAAGCGGCGGTTCTGGCGCGCCATGCCGGCGATCAGCACATTCGCCCGGCCCCTGACACGCGCTACCGATTCGCAGGCCATGCACCGGCCGATTTCAAGGCCAGTGGCCGCCTGCGCCCCGTGGTGGTGGGCTTCGGCCCCTGCGGCCTGTTTGCGGCGCTGGTGCTGGCGCAGATGGGGCTGGCGCCCATCGTGCTGGAACGGGGCAAGGACGTGCGCCAGCGCACCAAGGACACCTGGGGGCTTTGGCGGCAGGGGGTGCTGGACCCGGAATCGAACGTGCAGTTTGGCGAAGGGGGTGCCGGCACCTTCAGCGACGGCAAGCTGTGGAGCCAGATCAGCGACCCGCGGCACCTCACGCGCAAGGTACTAACCGAATTTGTGAAGGCCGGCGCGCCGGAAGAGATCCTGTACGTCAGCAAGCCGCACATCGGCACCTTTCGCCTGGTCAGCATGATCGAGAAGATGCGCGCCGACATCACCGCGCTGGGCGGCGAAGTCCGCTTCGAGCAGCAGGCGGTGGATTTGCACATCGAAGCCGGCGCGATCCGTGGCCTGACGCTGAAAGGCGGTGAACAGCTGGCCGCCGACCACGTGGTGCTGGCCCTGGGGCACAGCGCACGCGACACCTTCACCATGTTGCACGGGCGCGGTGTGTTCATGGAAGCCAAGCCGTTTTCGGTGGGCTTTCGCATCGAACACCCGCAAAGCCTGATCGACCGCGCGCGGTTCGGCGTGAGCGCAGGCCACCCCATCCTGGGCGCGGCCGACTACAAGCTGGTGCACCACGCCAGCAATGGCCGCAGCGTCTACAGCTTCTGCATGTGCCCGGGTGGCACCGTGGTGGCGGCCACCTCCGAGGTCGAACGCGTGGTGACCAACGGCATGAGCCAGTACAGCCGCAACGAGCGCAATGCCAACGCCGGCATCGTGGTGGGCATCAGCCCGCAGGACTACCGGCAGACCCCTGGCGACGGCACGGTCAGCCCGCTGGACGGCATGGCCTTCCAGCGGCAGTGGGAGTCGCGCGCTTACGAATTGGGCGGCGGCGGCTATCTGGCACCTGGCGCGCTGGTGGGCGACTTCATCAAGGGCCAGCCTTCGACAGCCATGGGCGGCGTTCAGCCGTCATACAAACCGGGCGTGCACTTCACCGCGCTGGCCGATCCCCAGCGCCCCAGCCTGCCGCCCTATGTGCTGGCAGCGATCCGTGAAGCCCTGCCGGCCTTCGACAAGCAGATTCCCGGCTTCAGCCTGCCCGACGCGGTGCTGACGGGCGTCGAAACCCGCACCTCATCGCCGTTGCGCATCACGCGCGGCAAAGATTTGCAGAGCCTGAACGTCAAGGGCCTGTACCCGGCGGGCGAGGGCGCCGGGTACGCCGGCGGCATCATGTCGGCCGGCGTGGATGGCATCGAAGTGGCCGAGGCGCTGGCTGCCTCGATGCTTCGGCTTCAGTCGGCAAACTGCGCCTGAAGTTGCAGCACGGCGTCGGGCACGGCGCGGCTGAGCTCATCACAGACGGCCGGGTCGTCCAGATCCGACACATCTCCCACAGCGGCTGCACCTTCCAGGCCACCTCCCAGCGTGAGCAGCGGTGCCATCGCGGTTTCGCTCCACGCCTGTCCCCAGGCATCCGGCATCAGGTCCACGGCCTGCAAGAAGCCCATGCACCACTCGCGCGCGTCGACCAGTTCGTCGGCGCCTTGTTCGGCGATGCTGAAGATGGGCTCCCAGTCGTCGGGCTGGTTGCGCAACAGTCCACTCAGATGGCGCAAGTGGCGCAGCGCCATGACCAGGGTGTTCTTGCGCTGGCGCTTGGTGGCGAATGGGGCAGCTTCGGGCGCTGCTTCATCGGTGCCGGCCGGGTCGCCGCCCCAGATCAGCGGCAGCCAGTCTGACGTGGGCATTTCGCGCAGCGCCGCCGGGCCGATGGCAAAGGCGGTGAGGTAACCGTCGAAGCCGTCCAGGCTCATGGCCATGTCCGAATCGATGCGCTGCAGCAAGGTATCCAGCGCCGCGATTTCTTCTGCAGCCAGGGGCGTGATGGGGGACTGGGGGTCGTAGCTGGGGTATTGCACGGGGCGCGTTCGGTGATGCCGGGGCCGCAAGTGTCGGGCATCCGCGTGCAGCTTCGCCAGTGCTTCTCAGTTGCCCATGACGTTTTGCAGTTCCCGCGACCCCGGGAGCGGACACCCCATGGAGCGGACAGGCAGGACCAAGCTTCCCCCCACGGAACCGGTTTTGCCGGGCCGTTGGCGGACGGCCCCCTTGGGCCGTAGCGAGCGCAAGCGAGCGTGGGGGCACCATTTCAGAAGGGGTAGTGGCGCTCGCTCGTCTGCACCGTGATCCAGCGCAGTTCGGTGAATTCATGCACCCCGGCCTTGCCGCCGAAGCGGCCCATGCCCGAGCCCTTGACGCCGCCAAAGGGCATCTGCGCTTCGTCGTGCACGGTGGGACCGTTGACGTGGCAGATGCCACTTTCGATGCGCCGCGCCACGTTCATCGCGCGGGCGATGTCGCGGCCGAAGACCGCTGCCGACAGGCCGTATTCGTTGTCGTTGGCGCAGGCCACGGCGGCTTCCACACCGTCCACGCGCACGATGCACTTCACCGGGCCGAAGGTTTCTTCACCGTAGATGCGCATGGCTGGTGTCACACGGTCCAGGATGGTGGCCGGCATCAGCGTGTTGTCGGCCTTGCCGCCGCACAGCAGCTTGGCACCCTTGGCCAGCGCGTCGTCGATCAGCGCGTTGCAGTGTTCCACCGTGCCCATGCCGATGACCGAGCCCAGCACCACGGGTTCGGCCTTGCGCGGGTCACCCAGCGGCAGGCTCTTGGCCTTCTTGACGAACAGGGCACAGAAGTCGTCGGCGACCTTCTGGTCGACGATGAAACGTTCGGTGCTCATGCAGATCTGGCCGCTGTTGGCAAAGGCGCCAAAGGCGGCGGCGTTGACTGCGGCTTCCAGGTCGGCGTCGTCCAGCACCACCAGCGGTGCCTTGCCGCCCAGCTCCAGCACCACCGGCTTCAGGTACTTGGCGCAGGTCATGGCGATGAGCTTGCCCACGCGGGTGCTGCCGGTGAAGTTGACGCGCCGCACGGCAGGGTGCGCAACGATGGCCTCCACCAAGGCGCTTGCATCGGCCGGCGCGTTGGTGATGTAGTTCACCACGCCAGGCGGAAAGCCCGCGTCCTGGAAGGTCTGCGCGATGAGCTGGTGTGTCTGGGGGCAGTTTTCGCTGCCCTTGAACACGACGGTGTTGCCGCAGGCCAGCGGCGTGGCAATGGCACGCACGCCCAGGATCACCGGTGCGTTCCAGGGTGCGATGCTCAACACCACACCCGCGGCCTGGCGCACGCCCATGGCCAGGCTGCCGGGCACGTCCGAAGGAATGATCTCGCCCGCAATCTGCGTCGTCAGCGAAGCCGCCTCGCGGATCATTCCGGCGGCCAGCATCACGTTGAAGCCGCCCCACATGCCGGTGGCGCCGGTTTCTGCGGACACGGCCTGGATGAACTGCGCCGTCTTGGCCTCCAGCGCGTCGGCCGCCTTCAGTAGCAGCGCACGGCGAACGCTCGGGCCCGTCTGGCTCCAGCTCTTGAAGGCCTCCGCGGCCGCGTCCACCGCGGCCTGGGCATCCGCCACGCTGGCCGCCGGCGCGCGGGTGACCACGGCGCCGTCCAGTGGGTTGCGTCGCTCGAAGGTGGCGCCTTTTTCAGCGCTGACGTTCAGGCCGTTGATCAGCATGGTGAGGTCGGACACGATGTTCTCCTTGTTGCTTGCAGTCGCTTGGGACGTGGTCTTGCCCAGGTAGGCCTGGCGGATGACAGTGGACCGCGCCAGCAGCGACGCCGGCCCGCTGGCCACCAGGCGGCCGCGTTCCATCACGTAGCCGCGATCGGCCACGGCCAGGGCCTTGCGCACGTTCTGTTCCACCATCAACACGGTGGTGCCGGCGTCGGCGATGCGGCGCACGATGACCAGCAACTCGTCCACCATCTTCGGCGCCAGGCCCAGCGAAGGTTCGTCCAGCATCAACAGGCGCGGTGCGCTCATCATCGCGCGCGCCACGGCCACCATCTGCTGTTCGCCGCCGCTCATGGTGCCGGCCAACTGGCGGGCCCGTTCGGCCAGCTTGGGAAAGTCCTTGAAGGCCTGCGCGACACGTTCGGTGCGCTGCGCGGGTGTGCTGAGCCAGCCGCCAAGTTCCAGGTTCTCGGCCACCGTCATCTGCGGGAAGAGCTGCCGGCCTTCGGGCACCAGCGCCAGACCGCGCTGCACGATGGCGGCGGGCTTGGCGTCGCGTTCGATGAGCGTGTCGTCCAGCAGCACCTTGCCGCCGCGCGGGATGAGCCCGGCAATGGCCTTCAGCAACGTGCTCTTGCCCGCGCCGTTGGGCCCCAGGATGACGGTCAGGCCGGGGCGCGCTTCCAGCGTCAGGTCGCGCAGCACCAGGAAGTTGCCGTAGCCGGCGCTCAGGCCCTGGATCTTCAGGTGCGCCAGCTTGCGGTCGAGTGCCAACTCGATGTCGTTCAACATGAATGCCCCCAGCGACCTGCGGTCGCGCCCCCCGAGGGGCCATTCGTTCTCGGCATAGCGGGCGCACTCATGCGGCCTCGGCCATCTCATCGCCGAGATAGGCCTCGATCACTTCGGCATTGCGCACCACCTCGGCCGGTGTGCCATCGGCAATCTTCTTGCCCTGGTGCAGCACGATGACACGCTCGACGTGCTTGAGCAGCGTGGTCACAGCGTGTTCGATCCAGATCACGGTCAGGTCCAGCTCGTCGCGCAAGCGGCGGATGAGTTGCGCCATGGCCTCGACTTCGCTCTCGGTCAGGCCGGCGGCCACTTCGTCCAGCAAGAGCAGCTTGGGGCGTGTGGCCAGCGCCATGCCGATCTCCAGCAGGCGCTGCTGCGAAGGTGTGATGGCCGCTGCCGGCAGCGCCGCCTGATCGACCAGGCCAATCAGGTTGAGGATGCTGGTTTCATCCTTCAGCAGCCACGAAGCCGCGCGATGCCGGCCCGCAAACTGCAGGCCGAAGTTGATGTTGGCGCTGACGCTGAGTTCGGCAAAAACACGCGGCGTCTGGAAAGTGCGGGCCACGCCCTGCTGTGCAAAACGGTGCGGCGCGGCGCCAGTCAACCGCTGGCCCTGCGCAAACAGCTCGCCCGAGGTGGGCATGACCACGCCCGACAGCGCGTTGAAGAAGGTCGTCTTGCCCGCGCCATTGGGCCCGATGATGCCGGCCAGTTCACCGGGCGCAAAAGCCGCGCTGACGCCGTCCACAGCGGTCAGCCCGCCGAAGCGCACCGTCACGTCGCGGGCTTCCAGCAGGGGGTGGCCGTTCACAGCGCTTCCTTGGCCTTGCGGGAAAACAGATTGCGCCAGCCGCCGCGGATGTCGTCACCCCACTGGCGGAGGGTCTGCGCGCGCAAACTGGCCAGGCCACCGGGCAGGTACAGCACACACAAGATCAACAGCAGGCCCAGCGACATCATGTAGATCTGCGGTGCCTGCAGCCGCAGTGTTTCGGCCAGCACGCTGAAGACCACGGCTGCGATCAGCGGGCCCCACAAGGTGGCCGCGCCGCCGATCAACGCGATGAGCACGGTCTGAAAGCCGATGAAGGGGTTGAACACGGTGTGCGGGTCGATGTAGGTCCAGCGCACGCTCATGGCCGCACCCACCGCGCCGGCAAAGGCGGCGATGAGCGCAAAGCCGGCGATCTTCACCAGCCGTGTGTTCACGCCCAAGGTTTGCGCCCGCTGTTCGTCGGCGCCGATGCCGGCCATCGCCAGGCCGAAGCGGCTGCGCCGCACGGCAATGCTGGTCAGCACCGCCAGCACGGCCAGGCCCAGCAGGGTGAGGTAGATGGTGTCGCGCTCGGGCACCACCATCAGCACGCGGCCCACGGTGCCGGTGACCTGCTTTTCCCAATAGGTGATGGCGTGGCGGATGAGTTCGGTCATGCCGAAGGTCAGCACGGCAAAGTAGGTGCCGCGCAGGTGCAGCACCGCTGCGCCCATCACCACGGCCACTGCGGCGGCAATGGCCGCACCCAGCCCGATGGCGGCCAGCCAGGGCATCTGCTCCAGCGCCAGCGCGCTGGTGTAGGCGCCGATGCCGAAGAAGGCTGACGTGGCCAGCGACAGGTAACGTGTGCTGCCGCAGAACAGCCCCCAGCTGGACGACAGCGTCGCGTACATCAGGCACGTCAGCGCCATCGACACCACAAATTCGCTGGCGTAGTGGGGCAGGGCGGCGGCCCAGCCAGCCAGGGCAAACAGGACCAGCAGGTCGCGGTGGGTGGGTTTCATGTTTCGATCGTCATGCGTCGCTGTTCACTTGCGAACGAACAAGCCGTTGGGGCGCCACAGCAGCACGCCGATGAAGATGCCGTAGCTCAGCAGCGACTTCAGCGAAGGGTTGGTGAAGTGCATGCCGATGGCTTCGATGACACCCAGCGCCAGGCCGCCCGCCAGCGCACCGGCCATGCTGCCAAAGCCGCCCAGCGTGATGACGATGAGTGCGGTCACCGTGTAGGGCTCGCCCATCGAAGGCGAGATGGTGTAGGTCATGCTCAACAGGCAGCCCGCCACGCCCGACAGGCCCAGCCCGACGCCGAACATCAGTGGGTGCAGGCGCTCGGTGTCGATGCCCATCAGTTGCGCCCCGGTGGGCGACTGCATCAGCGCACGCACACCCTTGCCGTAGAGGGTTTTGTTCAGGACCACGATCAGCGCCGCGCTGATGGTCAGTGCCAGCACCAGCAGCAAGATCTTGTTGGCCGAAAACTGCGCGCCCCCGATCGCGACGGGGTCGGCCATGAAGTCGTAACCACGCAGATCACCACCCCACAGCGTCTGCGCGAAGTTCTGCACCAGGAACATGAGGCCGAAACTCACCATCAGGCCGCGCGCTTCGAAGATGTCCAGCGTAGGGCTGGTGCGCGTGAGGCGGCGGAACACCAGGCGGTGCACCACCAGCCCCAGGCCCATCAGCAACAAAAAGCTGATCGGCACCATCAACAGCGGGTTGATGCCCAGCGTGACATGCGCGGTGTAGGTGATGAAGGCGCCCACCATCAGGAATTCACCGTGCGCGATGTTCAGGATGCGCATCAAACCGTACTGCAGGTTCAGGCCCAGCGCGACCAGCGCGTACACGCCCCCGGTGATCAAGCCGGAGGCGATGAGTTCGAGCCAGGACCCCAGACTCATCGGGCTTGGCTCAAACCCAGTTTGGCTTGGCGACCAGGGTCGCCGTAGCATTGGCCTTGGGCCACACCACCTCGAACTCGCCCTTCTGCCACTGCGCCACCGTGCCCGGCGTGCCGACGTTTTCGCTGCCGCTGAACTTGATCTTGCCGATGATGGTGTTGTGCTCGGTGCCGGCCACATAGTCCCGGATGGCCTTGCGGTCCAGCCCTGCCTTGGCCACCGCGGCGGTCAGGATCTCCAGGCCCGCCCAGGTGGCGCCGCTGGCCCAGCGGTCGGGTTCCTTGGCGGCGCCGAACTTCTTCACGTGCGCATCGAAGTAGGCCTTGGCGGATGGGCTGGTCTTGCTGTTCCAGCTGCCCATGCCCAGCACACCTTCTGCGCCCTCTTTCATCACGTTGCGGTAGAGCTGGAAGGCCGTGCCCACGCTGGCGTAGAAGTACTTGGGGTTGAAGCCGATCTCCTTGCTCTGGCGGCTGGCCAGGATGGTGTCGGGCGGGTAGGTCAGGCCGATGAACGCGTCGGGGTTCTTGTCCTTCATGCTGCGCAGCACCGGACTCAAGTCCTTCACGCCCAGCGGGTAGCTCTTGTCCTCGACGATGCTCATGCCGCTGCCGGCCAGCGCCACCTTCAGCGCGGCGTAGTTCTCCAGGCCGAACAGGTCGTCGACGTAGATCACGGCCACGCTCTTGGCGCCGTTTTCCTTCAGCATGGCCACCAGCGCGTCCATCATCGGCTTGGGTTGCTGCAGCAGCAGGAAGAAGTAGGGCAGCTTCATCTCGACCAGGCGGCGGCTCAGCGCGGTGGGCGCCAGGAAGGGGTAGCCGAAGCGGTTGGCCAGTGGTGCCACGGCGAAGTTGGCGTTGCTGCCCCAGGGCGGCAGGACGAGGTCGACCTTGTCGCTGCCCATCAGCTTTTCGTAGGTTCGTACGCAGGTTTCGATGTCGCTGCGGTCGTCGCTGCTGATGAGCTCGATCGTGCGTTTGCTGCCTTTGACGTTCAAGCCGCCGGCCGCATTTTGCTGCTCGGCCCACAGCAGGTAGTTGGGTTCCTGGCTGACCTGCGCGCCGGTGGTCCAGGGGCCCGTGCGTGCCATCGTGTAGCCGATGCGCACCGGTGCGGCCTGGGCGCGCAGCAGCGACGGGAAGGCCAGAGCGGCCGGCGTGGCAACGGCGGCCTGCACGATGGCGCGGCGGGTCGGGTGGGGATGGCGGTGTTCGCTCATGGCTGGTCTCCGTTTGGCTGTCTGAGTGGCCGGCAGGCTGCCGTGCTGGCGGATTCTGAGCAGGGAGCCGGGGCTGTGCTTGTCTGTTCATGCACCGGCATTGCCGCACCGTGCACGGTCGCTCAGGGCTTACCCGAGTCAGGAAACCTTGCCGTTGCGCGGGGCCCCACCTGCCGCTAGGCTGGCCAGCCTTCAAGGGGCATGCACCATGGGCCAGAGCGTCAAGCACATCGATACCGCACAGGTGGCGCCGGCCGAACGCAATGGCTTCTGGGCCGACTGCATCGACCGCCTGTTTCACGGCCTGAAGTCCGACACCTACGGCGACGGTCATTTCGACGGCCGCATGAGCACCGTGCGCGCAGGCGACGTGGTGCTGACGCGGCTGGAAGGCGACCGCCATCGCGTCACACGCTCGGCGGCGCAGGTGCGGCAGTCCGAGGTCGGCTACCTCAAGATCGTGGCGCCCTACGTGGGCTGCGCGGGTGTTGAACAGAAGGGCCGCGAGGCCTGGGTCACACCCGACCAGTGGAGCATCTACGACACCACCGACAGCTATGCCGTCAGCTGCCCCGTGCGTGTGGAACACCTGGTGGTGATGGTGCCGAAAGACCCGCTGGTGCAACGTGGCCTGTCGCTGGATCCGCTGATGGCCCGCCGCCTGGGTGGCAGCGGCGGCGTGGCGCGCATGGCCCTGGAGACCATGCGCACGGCCTACCGTGAACTGCCCGGCATGAGCGAAGCCGCAGCACTTGGCGTGGGCGACGCCATCACGCAGTTTGTGCACCTGTCGATGCTGGACCTGGCCGGCATCGGCACCGCCGTCACGCAGCGCGAAGCCCTGCGCGAACGCATCAAGCAGCACGTGGCCGCGCACCTGGCCGACCCGGCGTTGACGGTGGACGGCGTGGCGCTGGCGCTGAACTGCAGCCGCCGCCAGCTGTACAACGCATTCGCCGAAGAGCCCGACGGCGTGGCCGGCTACATCTTGAACCGCCGCCTGCAGGCCTGCCGCAACACCTTTGACGACCGCACCAACGGGCACCGGTCCATCACCGACATCGCGTTGAGCTTCGGCTTCCAGAACATGGCGCACTTCAGCCGCGTGTTTCGCGCGCACCTGGGGGTGGCGCCCAGCGACTACCGGCGCGCTGCGGGGCTGGCCGCCTGAGGCACCGCAACTGGGGTGCTGAACCGCTTCTACGACTACGGGCAAGCGGCGCTGCTGATGGCCAGCATCTGCCGCCCTGAACGAGGCGAGCCCGTGATGAATGCCTGCGGATCGGCGCTGCCCGACGGCCCGCTGCTGGCTACCGGCCTGCGGCCCGTCGACGCCAGCACGTCAACGTCGCAGCGCCTGCTGGTTGTCGATCTGGGCAGTGCCGCGCCGGGCGCCATGCCCGAGGTGCTGGCGGCCTACATCACCTCCGGCGCCCAGGGGGCAAGCCCTGGGCTTGTCGGTACTCCCCAGCGATCCTCGGTTTTCGCACGTTTCGCTTCGACGCCTT
>ENA-ORBV01002200-ORBV01002200.1-microbial-mat-metagenome-genome-assembly--contig:-NODE-2200-length-41610-cov-10.427202_pt1 | contig 41610 bp, 52 predicted proteins | sample MGYA00237777_ERZ505514 | MGnify/ENA primary metagenome ERZ505514 (study PRJEB26160, sample SAMN06269048) | microbial mat metagenome | isolation source: Oligotrophic lake microbial mat | place... | reverse complement strand
GTGCCAGAGCCAGAGCCAGAGCCAGAGCCAGAGCCAGAGCCAGTGCCAGAGCCATCGCCAGCTAATTGCTTCCATACCTTGACCCGTTTAATCGACTCACGCGCTTTGTCGGTCACGTCGAGAATCTCAATGACCTCCAGCAATTCGACTCGGTCGACTTCGCACGGGAATTTACAGTTGTCAGGTTTTGATGTGCCGTCGGTCGCAAGTTGGGAGAGGCTAGCTGCTCCGTCCCAAAACCACAGTCGTCTAGCATTCCGCATCACGACTTCTCGCCCATTGCGTGATTCAAGCTCGCCTGCAAAAACGCCCGCTGAATAGGTCCTGACGATTACGAATTTCATTTCTGTCTCCAGGTTGTTGATCGCTGCTACGAGGGATGCGATCCGTTGATCCTTCGCGTCGAGATCGTCGAGCGCTAGGCGTAAATATTCGCTCAGGACGTTTCGTGGAGTGTTAGATATCAACGCGGCAGCCATCGCCAATGTCCGTGTTTCGTTCGTCAATGGTTCGCTCACTCCACACCTCCAGCGGGGATGCCGTATCGGTGCATCACTCGCTGCCACTTCTCTTTCGTCGTGTGGCCGTCCCAGTTGGGCGTGACTTCTGCCAGCGTGCCCACATCAAAACCATCTGGGATGTGAAACGTGATCTCGCCATTGTCCAGCGTTAGAACGCGTCGCCATGTGTCGAAGCGCGGACCGATGCGCGGTACGGTCTCGATCCCCTGCTCGTCCCATTGCCTGATTTCGATGTCATCGTTGTACCAACCGTCCGCGTACCGTAGCGCCAACATGTTGCGCTCCCAGTAGGCGAGGTCGGCGGTCTCTTTGTCGGACATGTCTGGCGTCCATGTTTTAATCTTCACTCCGTCTCCTCCACGCCGGGCACATCTAGCCCCAGCTTGTTGACAACGGCTTCAATGATGTTCATTTCGGCTTGTCGGTCATGGCGTTACCACCGCATCAACTCGGCTCATTTTCCCGGCCTTTCAAGTCTGTTTAGTAGACCTGTCACAATACCTTCGAGGTGAAGAACTCGAAGCTCCAGAGTCTGGAAGCATGACAACCCTCTGTGTCTTGGCTCCGAGCCTTCCCCGTCTTTTAACCATTTTTCAACGCGACTAATTGTGCTCGGCATAGCTGCCCCTTGATCGCGCTCTATGCGGGCCAGCGATGAGAAGGAAACGCCTGTAATGGCTTCAGTCTGCCGCAAGGTTAGACCAGCGTCGTAGCGAGCTTTCTTGAGCCTCTGCCCTATGCTCATTCGGGATCTCCTAGCCCCAGCTTGTTGGCAAGAGCTATGAACTCACTAGAAACGAGAACTCCGTCTAGAACGAGACGCGGACAAGCGGCCTTCGCAGCTTCCCAAAACTGCGACGACGTAATCGTGACGGTTGGCTCCTTGTGTCGAGAATCTCTCTGGGTTTCTTCATCCCACCATTCCCCAGCTTGTTCACGTGGCGTGCAGGGATTGGCTTTACGTTCTTCGATTAGCTGTTGGTATCGTGCTGCTTGGTCGCCATAGTCGCCCATATATGCATCGGCCCAGCACTTTTCGCAGCTCATGTCTCACCTAGGTCGGGCTTGTCGGTCATGTCATCTCCATCCCAGCTTCAAGTAGTACGGCGCGGGCCTTGTTGCCCCAGTCGCCGTAACTCCCTTCTAAAGCATCTCGAGTCCAGGGGGCTGGCGAGGCATAGAATTGTAGCGCCTTCGCTAATATGTCGCGCTGGCTCTCGGCTTCTCGCATAACTTTCTGGAAGCCACCGACTTCCACCTTTGCTTTCTCGACTGTCTCAGCTAGCCGGGCGCGAAGTGAGTCGATCTCGCCCAGGCCCATAATTGCTTCTCGCTCTAGTTCTAGGATGCGGGTTTGTCGAATGACTATTGAGCAACCCATACATAATCCTTTGCCGTCTACCGTCCACATTTTACCGATACGGCAACGAATGCATCTCTTTGTCGTCGTCAGTCATCGTCCTGCTCCCCCTTCACGCCACGCGGCGGCACGGCTGCGAGACCCTTCCAAATGATTCAGCAATAGGTCAATAGAAGCACGCATCATTACTATTAGCTGGCTATCTATATCGGCCTGGCCCAGCGTCGGGACGCTCGGACCAACACAGCGCCAATGGTCGGAATAAGTGACGCCGTCCATTCGGTCACGGGACGAGTTAACCGGCACATAGGCCAATGCCCAAGGCGTCGGGGTCGCCCGGCGTGATAGCTCCCTCAAGTCTGACATGATGGAAACCATTTCATCATCAAGCATCCTACTCCCCCCTCCCGCCACGCGGCGGCACGTCGGCGAGGGCCTCCAGTGTCTTGCGTTCCCCATCACCTAGTGATCGGATCCACTCGGTATCAGTCATGCTGAAAATAAGCGCATTACGTTTACGGTCCGAGTCGAGATCGGCTTTAACCGCATCGTAGACGCGCCATAACGCTTTGTTCTCAGCCTTGAGCAGCTTGCACCGAGGGCAAGCTTGCTCGATCAGGTTGTCTTTGTAGCCGATGCTCTTGTCCCATTGAGCGGCAGAGGCGCGAAGTCTCTCGATCTCAGCCTTCTGTGCCTTGTTCGTCGGCTCTTTCCCCTCGCACGCTTTGCAAAGGACCAACGCAACGTCGCGCTCTTTGCCGCGTTTGAAAGGGTTGAGGCCATGGCGAACGGCGCACTGAGGACACGCTTTTGTCCAGCCAGTATCGTCGGCGAGAGTGGGGGGGTTGGTGGTCATGCGGTGCCTACGTTGTCTTCTGGCTCCTTAGACTTCTTCTTCTTCTTCACCCACTTCTTCAGCGGCTCACATGAAGCCCTACTCGCTGTTCTTTGGGCATGTAGAGCAATCAAGAATGCATCGACTAATCCGTCATGTGGCTTAGACCTCTTGCCGATCATGAACTTATCAAGACCCATCAAACGCTGAACCTTGATGGCTGAGCGAAGCTTCGGGTCTTGAATCTTGGTGTCAATCCCACCGTGCATGTCTGCCTGCCAGCGCTTCGGCATAATCATCTCGTAGGGGATTGCGAGAGCCGCTAGAGCCATCTCGCAAAATCCTGCGTAGACGCCATAGTTCAAGATCGAGACTCGACCTTGTTTCGGCATGGCATGAGCCCGCTCTAGGAAGAAGAGGATGTCTCTCCCTTTGGCCATCTTCTCGACCAGACGAAAGAGAGATCCAGGGTCTACCTTGTCAGCGTACTTGGGCATGACATGGGCTTCGACGTATTGACCATCTTGGTCGACGATAGCTAGAGCGCCATTTTTACCTGGATCAATTGCTCCGAAGAATCTCAAAGACAAACCCTCTGTTGAAAATCAAGAACGCCTCTGACCAAGCTGTCGAAGCGCTCAGCATTAGCCCGAAGCTCGGTCGCTAGATCAACCAAGTCTTGAGCAGATCTTGGCTGACCGATTTGCTTGGCCATCTTGATGAGGTCTTCCCGCACTTGCTTGATGGCTGAGCGGTAGAGCTCTGCGTCAAGGGCGAAGTCTTCTTCGTCAGACATCTCAGAAGGGGAGGTCTTGTTCGGCCATAAGACCTGATGGCTGAGGCTTGACGGCGACAGTGGTCGAGCCATGGACCAAGGGTGCTTTAGGCTCATGGTTGTAGTCCTTCACTTCGTTGTCTGGCTCGCCAGTCTTGTAGTTCTTGGTCATGCCAACCAAGACATGGAGTGTCTTCCCAGCGAGCCTGGCCGACATGTCTTGAGATGTGTTGAAGCTCTCGGTGATACCGGCTGCTTTACAGAAGCGCTTGAACTGGCCTTTGCCGATCCTGACTGCCTCAGGGTTTTCGTTAACAGTGTTGAAGTTACAGAAGAGCTTCCTCTTCTGACCGACGACAGCAAGCTGCACAGCGATCCGGCTACCGCCAGACTGCGTGGACTTCACTGCTGCTGAGTCAATCATGACTTGGTACCAACCGGCCGGTAATGGTTCGAAACCAATGGGACCGACTTCTTCCACTTGATTCGGATCAAAGAACACAGGGCACTCCTTCGTTATTTCAGAAGCTCAAACAGCTTCGCATCCATGGGAATAGTCTCTGGCATCCTAAAGCGATTTTTCGAAACACAGCTTGGCGACTCGACACAGCGGATGACTCTCTCTCCCGATGCTCTGGCAATATTGCCTTTGCCGTCTTCCTTTTCCTGCACATAGCGAGGGACGTTGGCGAACAACACGGCATCGCTTTCTTCGATAATCACTGCTGCTGACTTCTTCTCGACACGCATGTTTACCCGCTCGTAGTTCTCGTATTGCGGGTCTTTTACAGCCTCAATCCGGTCGTGTCCGATCATCAGTACGTTCTTACCGAAAGCCTGAAGGCGCTCAAAGATCCTCATTACCTTGCGCCATTCGACAGCCAGGAAGTCTGGCCCTTTACCCCATGGGATCTTGGGGAATGAGTCGACCCTCAGCTTCTCTTTGTCGACGGAGCTGTTGTAGGCCTCGATAGCTCTAGGCATGAGCATCTCTTCGAGGGCCGTGATGGAGTCGATAACAACTGTCTTGCAGTCACGCTCAGTGGCAAACGTCAGGCCAGCGATGAACTGGTCGTAGCTGTAAAGCCTCTGGGTTTTCTGAGCAGCGATCTCCCTAAGACCACCTTCCAGGTCGATGAAGAAGGGAGCCGGTGCAGCGGCTGCAAGCGTTGACTTGCCGACTCCGGGAGTGCCGAACAGGACCACTTTCCACGGCAAACTTTGCTTACCTTCCAGCACCTGAATCAAAAATTCATCCGGCATAGCTAACTACTCCTGTGGGGAAAGGCTTCAACCACCGCTTCAGCATCTCTGCTGCGATCAACGTGTCCTGCATGCAGTAGGCTTCGATGTCTTTCCACCGCTGCTCAGCGTGCATCTCAGCGACGTCAGATCCCTTGGCAAGCTTGCCGGGGAAGTCGATCCCAAAGGCGTAGTTATCGAGTGTCGTGGCTTGGTCGTTACGGGAGGAGAAACCGAAGATGTGGTTCACATCTCCGATGTTCCGAGTCAGCCTAAGGAAGTCTGGGATACCTAGGTTGTGGTAGAGGGCTCTCCCCACCATGAACGGCATGTCGAAGTAGTCACCGGACTTGGCGATGACGTTGGCACCCTTAGGCACCCAGTCAAAGAAGCCGTCCAGGACTTCCCTTTCGTCATCGCCGAAGAAGACCTGCCGCTTATCTGTATCCAAGTCGATGGCCCCGATGCAGATGACTTGGCCTGTCCACCAATAGAGGGCAGCCTTCTCGGTGTCCTTCTCCCTTCTCTCTTCGATGGAAGCGGCGATCTTTACCGGGTCTCTAAGGTTCGCGGCAGGCTCGTAGACTTTGCTAGCGAAGTAGGCGTCTGCTCTAGCATTTCGAACTGTTTCGATGTCAATGACGACAAACTGTTTCAACAAATCAATTGTCACTCTTAACTCCCGGTTCAGAAAACCTAAACGCATTAAGGCTTACACTTGGCTATGCTTGAGAAAGGCGGATCAAGTTCCGTCTCTTTATTCGATGAAGATGATTTTTAGTTTGTTCTGGTGTAAGAACCGGAGTGACTGAAACCTAGTTCCAGCCAAGAGTCAGTCACTCCGGCCATATCGACTTCGAGACTTTCCCAAGCCCCGCTAACCGACGAATCGAAACGATCTCTGTTTCCGTATCCGAGCTTTGTTCGCTGCAAACGTTCAAGGCTCAACCCATCCCTGTTTAGGTTCCCAGCCCCTAATCTCTCTGACATTCCGTCGAACATCAGAACCCTGCCTCACAGCAAGATTGGTACTGGGTCTATCAGACCAGTTTCCAACTTGGAAGTTATTTCCAAATGGGAATCCCAACTGTGTAATTTGAGTGAGGTTTCGGCATGAGAGCCGTATATTCCGCCCCGGAACAGGGAACGGGTGATGGCGTGCTTAAGGCCTTCGTTGCAGCGAACCTTAGCTTTTACATGAACGTCCGGCGTCTAAATCGCCGGACATTTGCCGCAAAAGTCGGGGTCAAAGAGCCGGCCATTTCAAAATGGCTTAGTGGCGATCAATTGCCACGCGATCAGTATTGGCCAAAAATCTTGGACGTACTCGGCGTAGAAATGGCGGATCTAACGAAGGATCCAATGAAGCCACTGAGCCGCAAAACTGAAATGACAATTCCCGATCGTGACAGAGATTCGATCGTTCGGTTCCTTCGTCTTCAGGCAAATCAGCTCGGTTACGACTTATCTAAAATGCCTGAACAATAGGCCTTTTCATTACTTCCTTGACACGTCTTTTTAGATGTAGCATCAACGCGTTCTGCCTGCCGGCAGGAAAAGAAACGACAACATGTCGTCAGGGGGGTGTGGGGGGAGGCGAAGGGCCGTTAGGCCCGGACTCTCCACCCACTAGACAATTTAAAGAGGCTTTTAAGCAGAGGTCCGTCTTCCGACAATCCCGGTGAGTCTTGACACTCCGACTTAGTCGGTGTAGCCAACAAGATACTCGTTCCAAGGTTCCCAGCCCCTACCTCGTCTGCAAAACGAGTAGGGGCAAATTCTGAAAACCAATCTCTCTCCTGAATTTCAGGCCCAGAGCTGTCATGGCTCTTGGGCATTTTTGCGTTTGCTCGCCACTAACTGAGGCCACTGCCATGCGATTCAAGATGCTGAACTGGGAAGATAGGAACCCTCGCAATGACTACAAATCTATCCCCTGGTTCAGGATGGATGCTGATTTTTTTCGCAGCAAGAAGCTCTTCGGTTTGCCCATATCTGACAAATGGGCTTGGGCATCTTTGCTTGGTCTTGCTGCGAAAGAGAACAAAAGTGGGGTCATAGATGCAGAACCAGAGTGGGTCGCAAATGAGCTAGATTTCCCCATAAATGACATCCACCGACTCGTTGAAACCCTTGCTGTACGCGGGTTACTGAGTACGAACGTTGAAAGTACGCCTGACGTTCGTGAGCCGTTCGGCGAACGTTCGCTACGGAACGAACGAGACGAACGAGACGAACGTAACGATACGGACGGCAACAAAGATGGTTTGAGTCCCCGAATTCTGGCTGAACTCTGGAACCTACACAAGGGGGAGAAGCAGTCGAAGGTTTTCCCGACGACCTTCCGGTTTGGCACTCCTCGGTGGAAGTCGGCCAAGGCTCGGTTGGCTGAGATGCCTGACCCTTCTTACTGGGAGCATGTCATCAAGCGCATCGGCGCTAGCGACTTATGCAACGGCAAAGTGAAGACGCCTGGGAAATACCCAGACGGCTGGATCGCCAAGTTCGATTTCATCCTCCGGGTTGAGACCCACGTCAAAGCGATGGAGGGAGCCTACGACAACAGGCAGCCAGCGAAGTCCTCGAGCATGCGAGTCTTCAGCGAAGGAGACTTCGAATGACCGAGACTCTTATCGGCGAGATTGTGCTGGGCATGATTCTCCAGGAGAGTGCCAACCTGGAGAAGGCGATTGCCTCAGGTCTCAAGGCTGAGCACTTCTCGGACTTCGACCAGAAAGTTTTTCAAGCGATCTTGAAAGCTGAGTCGGAAAGTCTTGGCGTCAGTCTTCGGAGCATCCAGACGCTTCTGCCTGACGAAGTCTCTCAGGCCATTCTTTGCCGCTACGTTACTCAGGCACCTCTGACTCAGAACGTCGGCTACTACGTCCAAGAGCTCCTGGCTGCTCGTTGGCAGGAGAAGACGCTTCGTCAGCTCCACGACACTCACCACCGAGTTCTCCACAGAAAGCCCTACGAGCCTGTCGATGCACTTAGGCTTTCTGTCGCTGCCTTGGCACAAGACGCCAGCAGCAGGGAGCGCCGGAAGAAAGTTTTCACCGGCCAAGAAGTGGCTGACCTTGTCTTGCTGGATGTCGAAGCTCGGATCGAAGCGGCTAAGGCTGGCGGCCTTGTCGGCATTCCGACCGGCTTCAGAACTCTCGACCGGATTATCTACGGCTGGGAGAGTGGAGCGCTTTACACGTTGGGTGCTCGGTCACGTATTGGCAAGACAACGGCCGCGGTCAACTTCGCTGTTGCAGCAGTTGAGGCTGGCTTCACGACAGCACTCTTCACTGTCGAGATGTCGGCTAAGCAGATTGGCAAGAAGGGAGCTTCTCGTATTGGCGAGTTGGATTCTTCTCGCCTCATGTCGGGGAAGATGCCTGACTCAGAACTCGATGCTCTCTATGCGTCTTTGAAACGCATGGCGTCTTTGCCCTTCGTCTTTGTCGAAGCGGGAAGTTCTTTCGAAGCGTTCGCCATGGAAGTCAGACGCCTTAAGCGGACTCACGGCATTCAGTTCGTCATCCTCGACTACATCCAGCAGATGTATCTCACCGAGAGAAAGAGTGGGAGTCGCACCAACGAGCTGACGCAGATCACCTCGGTGATAAAATGGCTGGCGAGAGATCTCGACATTCCGATTCTGATGTTGGCGCAGCTCAACCGCAAAGCCGACGAAGAAGATGCCTCTCCCAGTCTCTCGCACTTGAAAGACTCGGGCTCTCTCGAGCAGGACTCCGACACAGTTCTGTTTCTCTGGCGTGAAGACGACGGCTTTGAGAACGGCTCGCCTCGCTACACCTACTGGCTCGACGTCGCTAAGAACCGCCATGGCATGGAAGGTCGCATCCCTTTGGCTGCTGACCTGGCCAGAAACTATTTCGGCGAGAGGACGCCATGACGGACGAAGGCGAGATGAAAACATTCGCAAACGAGATCATGGCGGCTGGCTACCGTTTGCAATCTCTTTCGGCCGACTTGGCTTCTGACCTATTGGCCATCGCTACCATCGGCAATCAGTACGCGGTGAGAAGCGAGAAGCATAAAGCCATCCTCGATGACGCCAAAAGGCTGATGCTCGGCGGAGGAGATCCGGCCAAGGTCTATCTCGCTGGGAGCGAGAAGCTACGTGCGACTTGGCCAGACGCTGATGCTTACGGAGTCGCTCTTGTTGCTCTCCGGCATGTAGTCTTTGGGGAGGGCTCGACATGAAAGTTTGGGCGATCTTTGTCAGCTGCCTTTTGTTCGCCGGCATCAAACGGCTCACTTGCAGTCACGAGTGGCAGAGCCAAATCAAAGGCGAGCTCGGCTTCACCTACCTGCTGCAAACCTGTCGGCGGTGCAAAGCAGTGAGAGCAAAAACGAACGGCCTCTAAATAAGAGGCCGCTCTGGAACCATGGAATGCGCTGGAAAGAAGTCGGACGAGAGAAGCGAGAACTGAAGAACTGGGAAACGATCATGGGAGGAACGAGATGAAAAAGAAGAGCGGCAATAGTCATGGTGGGGATGAGTCGACCACCGGAGAAGTTTCTCCGTCGCTGTCACAGCGAGCCAGCTTGCCTGGAATCGACGAGGATTCGAAATCCAGGGGAAGCCAGGGTAGCGGTCCTGAAATTGAAAAAAAGGGGCTCAACCTACCCAAAACGAACGAGGCCGCTGATGCTGAGCTTGAGGCGGCATGGAAGATCAAGCTGAAGGGTTTTGGTAAGTGGGAGTTGACCAGAGTCCAGTCGGTCGTGCCGAAGTACCTGAAGCTCTACAAGCGAGCGGTTCTAGGCAGAGCCTCTAAAGCTGGCGCTATCAAGTCTCATTGCCAGCACTGCGTTGGCTGGTCCGACCTCCCGGCAGCAGTGAGGGATTGCACGGCTACGGCTTGCCCACTCTATGCCTACAGGCCCTACCAGAAGAAAAAGAAGGTGGCTAATGGCTGAGCGAGGATCAAATCACGCACAGATTCTTGTGCTAGTCTGACAAGACACCAGCACAAATCAAAAGTCGGAATGGGGCAAGGCTTCGGGACCTATCTCGGGCCACCGAGACTTCTAGGTCTTCCCGCCTTCTGCCTTGATCCCCCATCCTGCCTTCGGCGGTCTATGACACTCGACCATGTCATCAGGCAGATCAAAGCCAGAGTCGTCCTGATGGACGGCTTGATAGACAAGGCCGATTGGGTGGCAGTCATCGAGACGGCTGAAGAACTCATAGCTCTGGAGCGCCAGAGGTACGTCATCAGCCAGTCTATGGCCGACTGACCCTCACTCGAGGTAAGTGAAGCGGAAAGTCAGGTCGTCGACAGCAGCGTAGTCGCACCCACCCACGTCGACACAGACGATGACCATGTAGAGGTCGGCTGAGCCCTTGCCTCCCAGCAGCATGGCGGGAGACTTCGTTGCCTGGGAGTTAGATGCCGTGTCGACGTAGTCGGCCTCAGCAATAGCGTAACGACCAATGAAGTTAGCTGTCGCTACAGCATCAGTGAAGCTGACAGCAGCATTGTCAGCCGATGCCAGAGTAGGTTGAGCGTTGAAGAAGAGAAGCTGGAGGTCATGCTTCAGCTTGGCGTTGTCGATCACCGCCAGCGTTCTAAGGTCGATCACAGTCGAGCTGTCAGTGAGGATGCTAGGCAGCTTGGTGTAGGTGCCTATCTGGTCGCCTTGGACATAGGCGTCTGCTGTGATGACCGGCGTCACAACCAATGACCTGGCTCTCAGAGCGTCAGCCTTTAAGTCAGTGGCGCAAAAGAGAAGGGCCAGGATTAAGCCAAGCTTCATGGGATTCACTCCTAAGGGTTGGGATGCCAAAGGCTACCCCTTCTCAGGCTCCTGAGTCACTAGCTCCCAGTGCGGGTAGTCCTTCCAAGTCTTGAAGTCCCCTCCCCACCTAACCCTGATATCAAGACGGGTAGCAGTAAGCTTGATGATGGCCGAAGCTTCTACAAACCTGTCGATGTCATGCCAGTCGACAGGACAAGGGACACAGTCGACAGCCAGGCTCGGCAGAACGTTATGCTTACTCTTTGGCCATTGAGTCTCGGAGAAACCATCTCTGAGAGCCTTGTCCTGGTCAGCTCGGCTTCTATGGCCACAGATAATTGCTAAGTCGACTTCTCTGATGACTTCTTCGAAAAGTCTTTGAAGGTCGACGTGACAAGTAATTAGATTGGCACGAGACCTAGCCGAGAAGATTGGCACAAGGCCTCCTGTCTGATAGGCAGGAAGGATGACTTACCAATCAAGCCTAGCACAGACGGTCGACACGTCCCGTCAAGCCTATCGACGTTGGCTTGAGACGGAGCTTCTACCAAACGAGCAGCCACCCAGCTTCTCAGAGTGGGTTGAGCTGGCGCTAGCGAAAGAAACTAAGCGTCAGGATGGTCTTTTAAGATTCGCCACACAGACTGCCTAGAAACCCTGGCAGTGTGGGCAATCATAGTTTTGTTCATGCCATTCTGATGGAGCTCAAATATCAGCTCCTTTTTCTTCTCAGAGAGAAAAGGCCTCCCAAACTTCACGCCTCTTCTACGAGCCGCTTCTACGCCAGCTCTAACGCGGCTAACAATGGCATCCCGCTCAATCTCAGCGATCTCGGCAAACGCAGCCAGCATCGTCAAGCGGAAGGGAGAGTCATGCTCTAGGTTGAGAATCGGCTGGCTCGTAGAAACGAAGCTAATGCCGAGCTCGTTCAAGTCCATGATGGTCCGAAGAGCCGTATAAGTCGACCGAGTCAGACGGTCTAAACGGTAACAGATGATCGTGTCGAAAGCCCCAGCTCGAGCTTCTTCTAGCATCGTCTGGAAGCCTGGACGTCCATTGTCAGCACCTGATCGACCTTCGTCCTGAAACTGACGGATGTTCTTAGGTCTCTTCTCTACCGGGAGAGCTCTGATCCACTTCTCTACTGCGTCAATCTGTGACAGTAGATCCTGCTTATCAGTAGAGCAGCGATAATAGATGGCAATGTTTTTCATGGTGGCTCCTAGTTTGTTTGGGATGCCTTCTCTTGAGAGATTCTAGTCAGTTACTCCATCTATAGTGGGAGCCGTTGGTGCGACCGTTTCAATCCGGTAACCAAGACGTTTCAAGACCTCTAGTTGAGACTTAGTAAACGTAACGATGTCGGCAAAGAGAGCAAGATCACGTGCTGTGACGTTCTCAGGGTAGTAACGATCACGGCCATAAGCAGAGCGAACACTGATTTGGATGGTTCCCATACAGAATCCTCGGCAAAGAGAAACCCTCTAATTGAATCAATTGGAGGGTTATATAGAGAGTGTCAGGAGAAGGGAAGCGGTTAGGTGATCCAGCCGATACGGATAGAGACGTGGTAGGTAGCATCGCTATCCTCAGGGATGGCGAAGGCTTGAAGGTCTTTTGCAAGGTTCCCTTCTATCCAAGTCTCAGCATCGGCCATAACAGCATCGTTCCAATGGTGGTCATGGCTCGCTAGCTCTAGGGCTTCATGGCCTGCTTCATAAGGGGTAGCGCCAATGCCAGTGAAGCAAAGATCATATTTAGTTAGAGAGACGCCGCAACCTTGGAAAAAGTCTGGATGTTCTAGGCCGTGGTCTAGGAATTCGAATTTGATGACGAGCATGGCATTATCGGAATACTTGCCAATCTTGGCTTGCAGGTCTTCAGGCTCCATCGGCAGTGTCAGCCATTCGCCACGCAATTCGCCAGCGTTGTAGACAAATCACCTAGCCATATGCGAATGCTCATGTGCGATTCCTCCGCTTTTCGTAGCCGCTTGCATACACGCGACGCCGATAGATATAGAGATCCACGACACCAAATTCCTTGCTCGCTTGCGTCAATACATAGCCTAGCAGTAGTAATCCGCGATCCCAGAATCCCGCACCATGGCCATTGCGAGTCAGCCAGAAATCATGCCCGGCTTGCTCATCGCTCAGGGCATCGCACCACTTAGGCTCATTCAGTTTGTAGAAATCTTTCGCTTCGGCGCGCAATCCTGCGAGGCAAGACTTGTTAAAAGCATCGACGTCATAATTTTGATCCATCGGATTCCCGCCGGATTCGTCGCTCTCGTCTGTTGACGACCTAAGCGCGCACTCCAGATAGGCATCAAAGAATGTTTGGAAGCTCATATTTCCCCCAGGAAATGAAGATGCCTGGCACATAGGCGAGTAGTCTTGATGTACTTAGCTATGGCGCACCTCTGGTGTCAGTTTGTAGATCGTTGGGTCTACTTTGTATACTGCCGCATATCCTGGCCGTTTCTCTGGGAACGTGACGACTAGGTTTCCATCGTCATCGATATTGAAACGCTGGCGACCGAAAAATCTCATCGTGTCGCGAGAGAAGAACAGAGCATTAGCTTCGGCATGGCGGATACGCTGTAGGTACTCGCGCTTCGTGCGTATGCCATTAGGGTATTTTGCGGGTTTCATTTGGCTTGGCTCTCTCGTTTGAAGGGTTGAGTTAACTGTCTTAGGCTTCCGTGTCTTCGTCTTCGACGACCACGACGACCGGACGAGCTCGGTAGGCTTTGGCTCTCTCGACTGTTTCGAAGAGAGAGACGTTCCCGTGAAGGTCCGCGTAAAAGATGCCGGGAAAACATCCCGTGCTGACCATGTACAGCTCAAGCAAGTGAGCCAATAGATCCCCGTCAACGTCACCGTCGACGTCTGTAAAATCATCGAGTGGAACCTCCTTGCACGTGTCTTGGTCGTATACGTAGGGCAAATTGGATCGATGTCTCTCGGGCTCTTGAATGACGATGGAAAGGCCCTCACTGCGAGTGAGGCAGTCCTGCTCAAAATCGACCTGAATACAGCTCTCAGACATGTAGTCGGAGAAGTAGGGACGCTCACGCTCGGCGACGTCTGAAGCGTCGAATCGAATCCAAGCTTCAATGTCACCGGATCTGTCGAACTGATAGCCGTCGGGCTTCGACTCAAGGCGCGCCACGGCGTCTTCAAGACGCAACCAGTCGTTCCATTGGGTTTCGAGCAAGGCGTAGATATCGGAGTCGACGACACCTAGAGCGTTATGACGATCGGTGTCCAGGCTCTCGCGACGTTCGAAGAGTTGATCTAGTGACTTGGTCTTAGGCATTGGCTTGGCTCCGGGTAGAGGGTTTTAGGCGTGAAGCGCATAGACGAGGGTCAAACCGACTTGGATTCCAGCGATGGCGACTAAGATGAGGATGCTCATTTGGCTTGGCTCTCTCGTTTGAGATTGTGTCGTCTACTCGGCTTGAGTAGATGCCTAAGGCATTGCATTGAGCAGGCCAATTGAATCGCTTAGGTAGAGAGTAATGAATACAAAGAGATAGGCTGAAAGGCATGAGGCAGTAGGTGTCTAAGGGTTAGACAGGTGACTAGGTAGTAGACGTACTTGAGAGGACAGTTAGGTTAACTAACTGAGATCACTCAATAGTCTTTGGTGCCTATTGACAAGTAGCTGTAATATATAGGCTCATGCTAGTGACGGACTTTGACGGACTGTAATGCCTCTCTATGCAATGGTCTGATTAGACCTGTTGGCTCTCGCTTAGGATCCTCGCCGGAAGGCTTGAAGGACTAGGGCTAGAGAGGCATGGGTAGAGCTCGGAGAGAGAGAGAGAGGAGGATAGAGAGAGAGAGAGAGGAGAGAGAGAAGAGAGAGAGGAAGGAAGGAAGGGAAGGGAGAGGAGAGGAGAGGAAGGTTGAGAGGTTGAGAGGTTGAGAGGTTGAGAGGCTTGAAAGGGTTGAGAGAGAAGGGGTTGAGAGGAAGTCAAGTAGATTCATCAAGTCAGCCGAAAATAAATGAGACTTGGTAAAAAACCAAGGCCCCTCCCAGGTAGACTGTCACTACCCAATACCTGGTTACCTAATCAGGTTAGATAGTTATACCTCGTCTAGCGTGTATAGAGAGTGAGTGTTTAAGTTACACTATGTTGATAACCTAGTGATTGGATGACATAACTCTCTGTACTTGCTCACACAATAGAGATGCTTAGAGATAAGGCAGTCAGCTAGGCTGGTGCTAGATCTCTAAGCTAGTAATTTCAAAGACATAGGGGGGTGAGGGTGAACTTGGACAGTGAGTATGAATCCTACCTCTGTGGATTTTCGCTCACACCAAATCTCAAACCTCCCCTCTCCCCTTACTTTCTTAAAATCAAAGCCTCACTCAATGACTTCCCCATCAACTCTCTCTGCCTTCACTTTCTTTGGTTACGAGTTTTTCTCTCTCCAAGAGAGATGCGAGAAGGAGAGCCTTTCTCTCCTCTTCACTTCAGAGTCAGAGGGAATGCTCTCGGTGCGCAGTAAGGAGCGAGTGTTAGTGGCTCATGGTCTTGGTTACGGCTTTCTAACGGCTGAGGTTATTCGCAGAGTCAGTGAGTCATTGAGTGAGGTTTTGGGGAGAGAGGGTAGTGGTTGTGTCTGTGTCTGACTCTTTCTCAGGTTTAGTGGGCTTCACTGTTATTGACTGTGACGCTTTCTCTCTTTCTTTGGTCCCTGCTCTTTTCTTCTGGCCTGTGACGATTGAGGAGGATGGGATGCGTTACACGTTCTGTCTTTGCTTTGGAATTGGGAGGGTGAAGTGAACTTCGGCATTCAAGTTGTTAACGGCTTCTGTTTCGGCCTCGGGCTAATCCTGTCATGTTTGTCGGAAGGCATGTGCTGACGAACGCATGACGGAGAATGTTCCTTGACCCAAGTCACTTACCGCTTCCGTTGTCACACTTGTCCTTTCACTAGGGACTACGGTGACCGTGTTGCTCTACCTAGCGAGTGTCCGATGTGTGGCAAAGGTGCCAGACAACGTGACACTTCGGCGGTCTTGAAGAAGCCAGGCTTTCTTCCTGCTGTTCCTAAAGAAGATTGGAGGCACTAAGTGAGTTTGACGTCTATTGCTCCGGTAGATCCGGTGATGCCTGATGAAGAGGTTGATCTTTTCTCGAAGGAGGGGTCTTACTCGCTCTTTCGTCTTCTCAATTCTTGTCCAGCGGCTCAGCGGGCGGTTGAAGAGCTTCCACCTGAGCTGCTGGAGAAGACTGAGAATGAGCTCCTTCGTCGTCCTGACGATGTGCAGAGGAGGGTGAAGATCAGCTTCTGGAATGAGTTCAGGCGTTGTCAGCGTGTGAAGCAAAGCCACATGGTGCTATCGAACATTCAGTTCGGCGTCTGCTCTATGAGCTACTGGCAAAAGCAGGTAGTGGGACGTCCAGAGATCTTGGCTTGGGTGATTACCCCGCCAACGGCTGAGATCCTTGTCTGGCAAGAACTCCTAGAGTTGGGTCACAAGAAGCTTCGCAAGGTCTTGAAGCTCCCTTTGGTCGAGAAGCGTTACTGGAAAGACAAGACTGGTGAGCTTCACTGCGAGAAGCGGACGAACGTCTCTCTTGTGAAAGAGATCAGGGCCATTGTTGAGGGTCTTCAGAACCGTCTGCATGGTGCTGTTGTTCAAAGGCAAGAGATCCAATCAAAGAACGTGAACATCTCACTCACTGACCAAGGATCTAGGTCGATCTCTTCTGAGATGGATGAGATCAAGGCGATGCTTGGTCGGATCGAGACGGTAGCCAACACGATGCCTGAGCTAGAAGAAGGCGCGATCATCGACGGCACCATCATCCCTGAGGACAAAGAAACGTGACCTGGCTCGAGAACGCCAAGACTTTCTACAAAGAGGAAGGTGAGTTCATGGAACGTGAATGCCAAGACACACAAGAGATGGTCATCGACCATTTATGCTTAGAGCTAGACACCATCAGAGACATCCGAGACCAGCTTCGCTCTCTCAAGCCTGAATCGAGGAAGAGGGTTTGGTTCTTCGTTGATGATCTAATCAAGCAAGGCATTGGGGAGTGAAATCCCAGAGACCACTGTCTACATCTGAGATGCGTCTTCTGGCTGAGAAGCGGAAGACACTTATTCTGAGGCAAGAGGAGTTCAAAGATGGGCTTCCATTCCTCTATGGGCACAAGTGGTACTTCTGGCAGCGTGCTTTCTTCGAGAGCGCTGTCCCTATGCGCCTCTACTCTTGTGCGAATCAGGTCGGAAAGTCGGTGGTCCATCTGTGGGACAAGATAAACAGGTCAACCAACCTAGAACTCTGGGAAACACTCTGGCCAGGACGGAAGCCGGACCTTTTCTGGTACTGGATGACCGACGAGCTGACGATTGACCGTGAGTTCAATATCAAGTGGCTGCGTTGGCTCCCACAAGGTGACTTCAAGAATTCGAGGCAATACGGCTGGAAGGTAGACGGCAAAGAGAAGAACGGTAGATGGCATGAGGTGAAGGGCATCATCTTCAACTCAGGCGTCTATCTTCAGTTCCTGGCCTTCGCTAAGTCGACGATCAACGTCCAGTCAGCGACTGTCTGGGACATGGGGTGTTTTCCTGCTGGAACGCCGGTAAGCACACCAAACGGTCCTGCTCCAATAGAGAGTCTAAAGGTTGGCGATCTCGTAATGAGTTCGTCTGGGCCACAGAGGGTTGAGAATGTCATGCGCCGCCAAGCTGACGTTATCAGTCGATCCTTCTCGAATGGAGAGACGGTAACCGCTACTGGCAATCATCCATTTTGGACAGAGAACAGGGGTTGGATACCATTCGAGGAGTTGAGGAATACTGACGTCTGTTCTATGTTCACCGGATGGAACCGGACAAAGAAATCGTTCTGTTTGAAGGCATTTTGTATTACCGCTATCCGAAAGATCCGGATGTTCGGTCGCGAAACTACTTCAAGGGAAGCCAAGGCAAACGAGGATCGGCAAAGAGCCTTCACATCGCTCTCTGGGAAAGACATCACGACCGAAAGTTACCAATCGGTCACGTCATTCATCACAAGAACTTCAACCCACTCGACAATCGCATCCAGAATCTTCAGCTTCTCAGCTCTGAAGAACACACTCGCGTTCACAAGCGAGAGGAGTGGAAAGAACGAGGCGTCTACGAATGCGCCTGCCAACGATGTGGCAAGGTCTTCGAAACTAGAAGCTCTAAGAAGAGTGTTCGCTTCTGCTCTTTGCCTTGTCGTAGAAAGTACGAAACACGTACTTGTGTCGTTTGCTCCTCAACGTTTGAAGCCAGGGTCAACTACAGTTCTGGTGAGCGACGTACATGTTCTGTCGAATGCCGTCATACCCTTAGAGTCCAAAGTCGAGGTCATCAACCTCACTGTAGCTGACTCGCACACCTACTTTGCTCATGGCATCTTGGTCCATAACTGTGACGAAGAGATGCCGGTGAAGTTCTGGGATGAGGCCTACCAGCGTCTCTCTGCGACTGGTGGCTACTTCTCTGCTGCTTTCACTGCGACTCTTAACCAGCCTATGTGGTGGAGAGCTCTCGAAGGTGAAGGTGCCTCCGAGATGTTTACCGATGCCTTGAAGATGCAGATCGGTAAGCGTGATTGCCTCGTCTTTGATGACGGCTCTCCAGGTCTCTACACCGAAGAAGAGATTCAAAAGCAGGAAAAAGCATGTTCCAGTGAGGCTCAGAAACTTCGCCGGATTGAGGGCAAGTTCGCTCCTGAATCTGGAAGGAAGTACCACGCCTTTGATCCGACAAAGCACTATGTGGAGCCAAAGACCATTCCGGCTGACTGGTTTCGCTACTCAGCCGTCGATGTTGGCTCAGGTGATAGCGGTGAAAAGAAAAAGAGAAAGAACCACCCGGCAGCCTTCTACTTCGTTGCTGTAAGACCTGATTTCCGTCTGGGCTACGTCTACAAAGGCAGGCGCTTAGACGACGAGCAGACGACTGCTGGCGACGTCTACAACTCTTATGTCGTCGAACGTAGCTCAGACCAGATGACCGTCGAGAAGTACGACTACCACTCGAAAGACTTCCGCATCATCTCGGATAGAAACAGCGAGAGCTTCGTCGAAGCCGATAAGAACCATGCGAGAGGCGAAGAGGTGGTCAACACCCTCTTCCAAAACGACATGCTCTTTCTCTTCGATACCCCTGAGATCAGGAAAGTCGGCGAAGAGATGCTGACCTTGATGCGAGATACGGACAAAAGATCCGCTGTCGATGATGCGTGCTTCTCAGGTGACACCCTCATTGCTACGGAAACCGGCCTAAGGAAGATAGAAGACGTCCTTGTTGGAGACCGCGTTTTGACTCGCTTTGGCTGGCGTCCAGTCACTGCCAAATCGGTCCGGAAAGGATTTACTAGGCTCTATCGGTGTGGGAAAAGGCACGTCCGAAGCACCGAGAACCACCGCTTCTTCGATGGCACTTCCTTCCGCTCAATCGGCTCGTTCGACAAGCAAGATCAGTTTGAGGAGTTGAGACTTTGGAACTACGTCAAAAGTCTAAGGCCGAAGTCGTCACCTTCAACGGCATCAAATTCAGGCGCTATCCAGCATCCCCTTTGGCGGCTCCTTGGCACAGTTCTCCAGATGGCTTCGCTCAGCATTCAGCAAACGGCAAGAAGATTTGGGCTAATGCTCAAGTTCAGAACCTCCTTTGCGAACATTGCAGCAAGCCTTTCAGTACCAAGGTCATGCACAGCAAGTCTCGCTTCTGCTCAAACGCCTGCAAGTCTTCTTGGAGACGACATGCGGGTCTGGATGAAGAGAAACGTATGTGTAAATTTTGTCGGAGCGAATTCTCGGCGAACAAGTACGCAAAGACCGCAAACTGCTCTTCCCAATGCTCTCAGCGTCAAAGGTTCAGGAAGGACTGAGCCAGTCTTCAACCTGACGGTAGGTGAGCACCACGAGTACTTTGCCAACGGCATCTTGGTCGCAAACTGTGATTGCGTCCGCTATGCCACCGTCGACATCCCCTGGGACTGGACAATGATCCAAGGGAAAGCCCCAGACTCCACCCAGAAGAAAGTGCGGAGAGCCCTAACAGAGGAAGAGCAACATGCCGAGGAACTTAAGCAAAGAGGATCTCTCGACGACGAAGAACAACGAGAAGATTGGGGCTTCACAGAAGAAATCGCCTTCTGGAACGAGCAGATGGAAGGCACCTGAGCTTGACAAGACTCTTACTCAGACGTCAATCTATAAGCTAATCAAACTAGCAAGTGAATGCGGCGTCTCTCGATTGAAAATCGGAGACCTTGATGTCCGCTTCTATTCAGGCTCTCCCCGCCAGGTAGAGTCGCTCCCCGATAATTCAGACTACGCTGACTCCTCCGCTAGGGACTCAGCACCGATAGGCGAGGGCCAGAGTCCTCCCAGGGTGCCTAGAGACCTTGTGGAGAAATTCGCCGAGGAGCAGCAGCTTCTCGATGATCCCGTCGCCTTCGAGACACGGCTGATAGATCAGCACCTCCTAGGTTTGGCGGGGATGGATGAAGAAACATAGCGTTTCGGAGCTGAACAATCTTTACGACGACGGCGAAGCGGTAGACCGCGAAGTCTTCACTGAGATGCGCTCCAACGTCATGCTCCTGGCCGGTGACCACTACTCCAAAAAAGATCGTGACAACGACTACCGCGATAAGTCGGCCAGAGCGTCTGAATCGCTGAAGCTCCGACTGGTCAAGAACCATGTCCATAAAGTCGTTCGTCACTACGGCACATCGATCCTGGCCAATGCGCCTGGAGTCGTCTGTATGCCTCAGAATGACACTGACCTTCAGGACCAAAAAGACGCTGATCTGAACCAAGCGGTCTACACCCAGCACAAGGCCGACTACCGTTTGAAAGAACGCTACCGTCAGTGGGCACTGGACTTCTCGGCTGTCGGCGAGCTCTGTGTGTTCCTCAGGTGGAACCCTGACAGCGGCCGGATCATCGGCAACGAGCAAGCGGCTGACGAAAACGGTCAGCCACTCTTCGACCAAACGACTGGAGAGCCTCTTCCTGACGAAGAGAAGCCGGTCTTCGAAGGTAAGTTCGAGGTGGAAGACATCTTCCCAGCCAACCTCTTTCGGGATTCTTGCTCCAAGTCGATGCGGGACTCTCCTTGGCTAGGCGTTAGGAAGACCGTTCAAAAGAAGAAGCTGGTCGAGCGCTACAAAGACGACGAAGAGAAGATCAAGTCGCTCTCGGGCAGTGGCAAAGAAGAGTTCGTCGTCTTCGAGCCCATGCGATCGAGCTACAAGAAGACGCAAGACGAAGTCCTGATAAAGGAATTCTACTTCCGGCCATGTAGGCAGTATCCAGAAGGCTACTTCTACATCATGGCCTGTGACACGGTGCTCGAAGAGGGTCCCCTACCCTTCGGCATCTTCCCGATCCTTTGGGGAGGCTTCGACGAGTTTCCAACCTCGGCTAGGGCACGTTCGATCATCAAAGTGATCCGTCCCTATATTGCCGAGATCAACCGCGCTAGTTCCCAACTCGCCATGCACCAAATTACGATTGGTGATGACAAGATCCTCTATCAGAAGGGGAGCAAGCTTGAACAAGGCGCTCTCCTGCCTGGCGTTAGGGGTATCTCCTACCAGGGTAGAACCCCTGAGGTACTGCCCGGTAGGGACGGCAGTCAGTTCCTGGCCTACATCCAAGCCCAGATCGCTGAGATGTATTCGGTCGTCATGCTCAGCGAGCTGACCGAAGAGAAGATGACTCAGCTCGATCCGATGACGCTCCTCTACAGAGCAGCGAGCCAGCAACAACGCTATGGCCTCTACGCTGAGAAGTTTGAGCAGTTCCTAATCGACTTCGTCACCACTCTCCTCGAGATGTCCAAGAACTACATGCCGGACTCGGCTGTGATCCCGGCTATCGGCAAAGGCGAGCTCATCAACCTCGAAGAGTTCAGGAAGACGACTCCGTTTCGTTACCAGATTCGCCTGGAGCCGAGATCCGACACCATCGACAGCATGCTTGGTCGTCAGATCACCTTCCAGAACGTCCTCCAGTACGTCGGCAAGAACCTCGACAAAGACGAACTCGGTAAAGTCCTCCAGCAGATGCCTTGGGCCAATGCCAAAGAAGCGTTTGCCGACTTCACCATCGACGACGAGAACGTCAAAAACGACATGCTCGCCATGGAGAGGGGTCAATATCCCCCGATCGGCAAAGCCGACAATCCAGCCAAGATGCTTAAGAAGCTTGAGAGTCGGATCAGGAAGCCAGACTACCGCTTCCTCGATCTTCAGATTCAACAACTCTATGACAGACGCATTCAAGAGTACCTCGAGCTTCAAGCTCAGCAGCAACAGAAGATCCTGGCTGAGCAGTCTGAGTACATCCCCATGGATGGTCCAGGCGTCAAATGCGACATGTACACAGAAGATCCAAACAACCCTGGTGCCTCTGCCAAAAGAGCCATGTTCCCTCAGAACTCTCTTGGCTGGCTGAAGAAAAGGCTTGAGGCACAAGGAGCCTCACTCTCTCAACTGGGCTCTCTAAGTCCAAATGTGCAGGCAGATTTGGCAGATCAACGGATGACGATGAACGGCGGCATGCCAGGAGGGGGAACGCTACCCCTTCCACCCGGTGGACCCGGTAGCATGCCTCCACCAATGGCCATGTAGGCCAAGGAGCAACGATGACTATTCAGACCAGCGGTGCAGAAGAAGCCCAGACCTCGGAACCCACTACGCCTAGTGTGACATCAGAGCCTACTGAAGGAGCCGATCCATCGGCCTCTTCAGAAGATTCTGGTGATGCTGGTCAGGGAGGTGCAGTAGTGCCTCCTCCCTACCAGCCCAACCTGACGTTCAGAATGAGAGACCCTTCCAGTCACCGCCAAGTTGAGAAGAAGTTCGACGACTGGATTCATGGAGTCGTCAAAGACCCTGAGACTGAGAAGAAAGTCAGAGAACTCCACGAGAGAGCCTACGGCCTTGATGCCGTGAAGAGTGACCGTGAGAGGATCAGTGGCGAGCTTCAACAGACCAAGCAACAGATCCAGCAGCAGTACCAGCCGGTCATGGAGACCGTGCAGCAGGTCGCTCACTTCCGAGACCAAGGTAACTTCGATGCCGTCTTCAAGCTAATCGGCATTCCTCAGCAAGAGGTCTTCAAGTGGGCTTACCAGTTTGCGACGTCTAGCCCAGAGGCCAGAGCGCAGCTAGAGAAGAATGCTTCGGCAGGTATGGAGGCCTACGGTGCTCAACACCAGATGTCTCGTGCTCAGCAGGACTCCATCCAACAGGCAACCGACTTCAAGCAAAGAGAACTCGGTCTCCTCATGCGCTACGACACTCAAGTTTCAGGTGCTGCTGCCGACTTCGATGATCATCACGGCAACGGAGCATTCATCGAGCAGATCAAGCGCACTGGCGACTACTACTGGCGGATGGGACAAGACATCTCGGTAGAGCAAGCCGCACGTGAAGTACTAAAGCTAATCGGCAAAGCCACGCCAGCTATGCCTCAAGGCCAGGCCCATGCTCAGGTCCCCGGACAGGGACTTCAGCATGGTGCTCCGATGCAGGGAGCCCCGCTACAAGCTCCTACGAGAAAACCAGTCATTCCAAGTTTGCAGGGGACAGGAACGTCTCCCGTCAAACGCGTTTACTCGTCCATGGAGGACATCCGTAAACGCCGTAAAGAGCTCGAAGCTGCCGGTGAGTAGCTTCTAGGATTCTCTGCGAGAGATGCGATCTCCAGAGAGAAAGCCCTTTGTTTTTGGGGACGGAACCAACCCCGCCAAGGTTCCAGAGTCAGTCCCTAATCCCAAAAACAAATCTTTCTCTATGGAGCATACGCCATGACGTTGGCACGTACCTTTGCCTCGATGTCGAACGAATACATCACCGGCAAGCTCTTGACCGAAGAACTGGTCAAGCGCATGTGGTTCTTCTCGGAAATCGAGCATGTTCAAAACTGGAAGGGCGGCACAATGCCGGTTCCCTTCGAAGGCAACCCACCTACCTCGATCTCCTTCAACTCGCTGACCGCGTCTAACGACATCGCCGAAGCTGACTTCGTTCGCGGTGAAGTGACGACTCAGGTGAAAGCGGCTCACTCGCTAATCTTCAACCAAGAAGACTTGGCTGAGCATGACGGCAAGATCCCTGAGTCCACATTCTTGGACGTCATGGACCGTACCGTTGGCCCAGGCATGACGTTCTTCAAGGAAGCTCTCTCCCACCAGATGATGGCTGGCCCGTCGGTTGCGACTGTTACGGCAGAAGCTTCTTCGGCAAGCGGCATCTATACGCTGAACCGCATTGAGCGGCTCAACAAGGGTCAGAAGCTGGTCCTTAAGGACTCAGCCGGTTCTGTCTCTGTCTACGTGAAAGCGATTGACCTCAACTTGGACAAAGCGACCTTCTCTCTCTCTCGCGGTGGAGCAGCAGCCGACCTGTCGGCTTACACCATCGCTCAAGGAGCTAAGTTCTACCACCCAGGTGGTGAGTCCGGAACCTTCACGTCGATGCGTTCAGCCCTTCTGTCTTCGGCCAACGGCGGAGCAGCGACTCTCCACGGCAAGACTAAACTCGACTACCCCTACCTTCAGGCGATCAACCTCTCGGGCTCGGACGTCACGGCGTCGAACATCCTGGAGAAGCTCTTCGACTTCTACGTCAACGTGCGTAAGAAGGCTCGCGGCAATGCCGACAAGCTGGTCATGAGCTTCAAGCATTGGGGCTCTTGCATGAAGAGCCAGCAGATCACCAAGGGTGCATTCAAGGTGGTCTCCGATCCGAAGAGGAATGAGTTCGGCTGGTGGGAGACAACCATCGCCTCCACGACCACAGGAGAATCCCTGTCGATCTGTGCAGTTCAAGAGTGGGATGACACCGAGATTGTCGCCTTCGACAAGGGCTCGGTGAAGATCTACTCGAACGGTGGCGTTAAGAAGCACAAGACGCCAGAAGGCAAAGAGTTCTACACGGTGCGTAACACCACCGGCTACCAGTACATCATCGACGTGCTCTTCCGTGGTGAAGTTGTTTGGCATGCGCCAACACGTAACGGCATCCTCCACTCGATCAGCTACTAAACCTAGGTCGAACAGAGCCGGGAGGGTAATTCCCCTTCCTGGCTCTCTTCGTCTCCCTTTTGAAAGGATTGTGATCTATGGCGATCACTGACGAGCAGAAATACTTGCTCAATAACCAGATGGGCTCTGTTGCTCATAAGGTTCAGTTGGGCACTTTGGTTGAGTCAGCAGAAGAAGGCGGACTTGCGGCTGGTGCGGTAGCGCTGGCGAATCTGGCGGCAGGTGTCACGCCAAGTCACGTAGTTAAGTTCGCAGGCAAGTTTACAAGTCTTGGTGGCGATGCAACCGAAGTCATCACGGTGACTGGTCTAGCGGCTACGGATGTCGTGCATGTCACTGTACAGACCAAGGGTGCTACGCCTCGTAGCATCGTAGAAGCTGTGCCGACGGCTGACACCATCACGGTGACGTTGAGCGGTGACCCATCGACTGACCACATCCTCGGATACTCGGTACTCAGAGCAGCATCGTAATCAACACATCACTCCTTAGGAGATAAAATCTATGTCTTTCAATCAGCTCGATCTTACAAACCTCGATAACGCCGAAAGCCATGCCAAGGCTCCAGCCAAACACGGTGCCAAAGTCGGTATGGCCAAGTGCATCTTTGATCCGAGTGCTGTCACTGCTAACCGTGCAATCGGACCTTATGATCTTGGCCTGACGATTCCCAAGAATTGTCTAGTGACCGGGGCTTGGTACAAGGTGCTCACGACATTCACATCGGCCACCGATGCTGGAACCATCGCTCTGAAGATTGTCGCAGCCAACGACGTTGTCTCGGCAGCAGCAATCTCCACTGGCACGACCTGGGATGCTGCCGGTGCAATCGAAGGCACTCCGAAGCTCGAGACCACGGCTAGCTGGCTGACGACCACGTCTGACCTTGCAGTCACAGCGACAGTCGCTGTGGAAGCTCTGACGGCTGGCAAAATGGTCATCTGGGTCCAGTGGCTCTACTACGGTGACGTTGTTTAAGTCTGGTGATCAGGGGGGGTCTTAATCGGCCCTCCCTTCTCCTTTGGGAGTTTCTTCATGGCACAAGACAGACGCGGCAGGCTTCTGACCGAAGCCCACGAGATGGTGAAGCAGCACCTCGTCTATGACGTTGGCGGACGGATGACCGACGTCTACACGGCACACACCGATGCTGCCAACGGCACTCCCTGCTCTAGGACTCGCTACACCTACGACGGTGTGAGCACCAGGATCGAGAATCGGAAAGAACAAGACGCCACCTGGGACTCAACTTGGGACATGGCTTAAGGGGATCTGATGAGCATCTTTGAGCACCAAAGATTCGAGATCTTCCATCCGGGTCAGCATCCGATGAAGCATACCCTTGCTGACTTCGGCTATGCGAACCCAGCTTTTGGTGGCCAGGTAACCAACCTTGAGCAGGCTATGGACTGGGTCCTAGCGGTGCTCTATCCGAGTGTTCAAGCGTCAGTCGCCAACCAAGCGGCGCTCCCTGCTGCTGGCAACACCATCAACGACATGCGTGTCGTCTTGGATGATGGGGATACTAAGGCTGCCACCTACCGCTGGGAGCAAAGGGAAGGTGACGCAGTAGCCAAGTGGTACAAGATCTACGACATGGACTGGGGCTATGACTCGATCCTGTCGGCCACACTCTCTAAGACTCAAGACATCTACGTCGTTCGTCAGGGCTATGATGACCTAGACGATACTGGCACTGCTCTGACTGGCGTTAATGCCGGTCAACACATCTACGGTGGCAAGTCTGCCTCTACTCACCTGACGCTTCACGCCAACTCTGGAGACGGCACTGGCGCTCAGACTGGTTACGTTCAACTCACCGACAACGTCAGACCGACTACCGATAGTGCTCTAAGCCTCGGCACAACGGCTTTGCGCTGGCTCAAAATCTGGACCGACGAAGTCACTGTCGGCACCATGACCATAGCGGCTGGGTCCATCGTAGACACCTCTGGACTGATTGACCTTGGTGCCACCAACCTGACGACGACAGGAGTCATCACCGCTGGCTCCATCACCGCTGGCACCAGTGCCACGTTTGGCACGACCACCATCGGTAATGCTCTTATCACCGACACTACTGGAGCAATCAGTTTCTCCAACGAGAACCTAACGACTACTGGCACCCTGGCATCAGGTGTCCACACGATCGGCACGTTGGTCTTGTCTGGTGCTTCGATTACAGACACGTCAGGCACGATCAGCTTTGACAACGAGAACCTAACGACAACTGGTGCCATCACTGGTGGTCAGGTCAATGCCGACAACCTCAGGCTTGACGGCAACACGTTGAGCTCGACGTCTGGTGGGATCACCATTTCGGCATTTGCGACAGTGGTCGACGTTACGACAGCGATGACCACTATCGGCCAGACTGTGACTGGTACGTTGGGTGTCACTGGCCAGCTCAATATCGACAACCTCAGGCTTGACGGCAATACGTTCAGTTCTACGGATGTGAACGGTAACGTTGCCATCTCTCCGAACGGCTCTGGCCTGGTGACAACATCGGCCATCTTTCAGCCGACAACAGATGGACTGTTGAATCTCGGTGCTATTGGCAGTCGGTGGAACAAGATCTACTTCGATGACGCTCTCTCTGACGGCACGACTGAGATCACACAGGCAACGCTCCAGTCGCTTAGAGACATTAACGTGTCGGTCGCTTCGGGGATGTCCCTCTTCTACAACGGCACCAAGTGGGTTAGCTCGGTCCCAGACACCGAGGTCGACCACGGCACTGTCTCTGGCCTGGGAGACGACGACCACACTCAGTACGCTCTCCTGGCTGGTAGGAGTGGTGGTCAAGAAATCACTGGTGGTACGGCGTCTGGTAACAGCCTAACTCTCGAGTCAACAACCCATGCCGCCAAGGGCACCATCTTATTCTCGTCTGTCCCAGCTCCGACAAACGACAATGTTACAGACACTGGTACGGTATCCCTTCGTTGGAAGAACCTCTACATGAACGGCCAAGCGGTCGGCATGCGGCTGGCCAACTACACTACGGCTGGTAGGCCTTCAGCATCCGCCAGCAATATCGGCCGAATCATCTGGGACACAGACCTAGCCGACGTCTTCGTCGACCTTGGCGGCTCTTGGCGACAGATCACCAGCGAGCAGTACTACGAGGAAGATGCCGTCAACTGGGAAGGCACTGCGACCACGGTTACCTACAACGTCTCAAGCTCGGTCAATAACTCCAGAGCACTTGTCTGGGCTCTGAAGAAGAACTCCGACAACTACTTGCAGATCAAAGCTGATATCGACTTCCCGACTGCTACGTCGGTGAGAGTTACGGTCGGTATCCCGCTTGCTGCTGGTACCTACACTTTGATCGGGAGATAGTGGACTGAATGCCTACGCTGGACATCGAGACATTCCATAAAGGCATCACCGACAAATATTTGAACGGTGACCCTTCGGCTGCTCGGAAGATGGACAATCTTCTGATTGACGAGAATGGAAAGCTCATCCAGCGTCCTGGCATCACCATCTACAACTCTTCTGCTCCTCAGATCCCGGCTGGTAACCAGCGGATTGATAGCCTCTACTATTTTGATACCACCCTCTTCGCCAAGTCAGGCACCAAGCTCTACTTTCTGAAAGACGGCGACGTTGCTTGGTCGACTCTTGCTGGTCCTGCCTACGATGCTTTTGCTGATAGCGAAGTCGGAGCCAAGGCCACATGGTCTGAGTGGCGAGGACATCTGTTCATTACCCCTGGACCTACTACCAACATCAAGACTGGGTGTCGAACGGTCAAGGTCTACAGGAATACGTCAGGAAATTGGGCGCTCCTTCAGGCGGGTCTACCAAAGGCCTACAAGATTGAGACAGCCACTGCTCCGTCTGATGTCGATGGCACTCCTCAGACCATCTGGTACTCGCTCTTTGTCCACGGTTACTACGCTCAGATAAAAGGCATCGACACATTCTTTGTCGACTACAGCGCTCCAACCGTTTTTGCTTCGACAGCAGGTCATGCCTTCAATTTGGCTATTGGCTATAAGCTCAACTTAGCCAACGCCTTAAACCAGAACTATCCGACGACTAACGTTAGGGTTTTGACTTACAGAACCCTAGACAACGGTATCGAAGCCTATGTCGATGACATCTCAGCGCTCGACACTGCTGTCACCTGCGATACAGCACTGGATAGAAATGTCAGCGAAAGTAAGCCAACGGTCGCTGTTTCTGCTCAGAACTTCACGGCTGCTGGCACTCTGACTGTCTCGACTGTAGATGCCTTGAATTTCTTCTTCGTCGGTCGAGAAGTCCAAGTAGAAGGGCCAAGCGGCACTCGCTACTACGCCATTGCAGTCAACTACTCGTCTGGCTTAGTTACGTTCTCTTTGACGAGAGGTGGAGCAGCAGCGACAGGTGTAGCCTATAGCTTGGTTTCCAACTCGCTTCGAGTAATCCTCGGTGAGACTCTCTACCCTGGTGCGACTGATGGCATCTACAATGATCCGATTCCAAGCTGTAACTTTTCCGCCATCATCGACAACTATGGTTGGTATGCAGGCTGTCAGGACACGTCATCTTCTGGTGGCATGCGGTCTAACCGCATCCTCCAGAGTAAGCCGGGCAGTGTGTCAGCGGCACCTGTTGGGAACTTCGTCGATGTTCCTGGCGATCACATCACGGCTTTCTCGTCGGTTGGTTCTCACCCAGTAGCCTTTACGAGAAACGGCACATTCAGGATCGAAGGTCGCTATGACGTCTTCGGTAACGGCATCGTTAGAGCCATTCAGATCTCAGACTCTGAAGGATCTGTTTCCCAAGACGTCATCAAGACGAGTGACGGCATCTACTTTGGGAGTGAGAACGGCTGGTGCTGGACCAACGGCTTTGATGTCACAAACCTTTCCAAGGTCCATCTAAAGACCACCTACTCCAACCTCTCGACTAAGACTCGGATGTCAGGCTGCTACGACACTAAGAACGGCTTGGCCTACTTCGGAGTTGAGTCCACCGCTCTCGTCTCAGGCATTACCGGCAAGAACAACTCGGCTTTCGTCTTGAACGTTAAGAGGACGGAGCTGCCGTCAGGCGTCTTTACGACCATGAGTGCTGGAGCCAACCTTCAGCCCAACTCTCTCCACTATGATTCGGCTAATGCCAGAGTCTTAATTGGAGACCAGCGTGGCTACGTATTCAAGCTGGATGACTCGCTCACGACCGATCCAGTGGTCAACACGGCTACGGCCTGGTCGACTTGGACTAAGACGGCCATTGTCTGGGACTACATCACTTCGGCCTTCGCCTTTGGCTCTACGAGAGTCGCCAAGTGGATGTCCGATATCACGGCGATTGCCAAGAACCTCACCGGCAATGTCTCGATCGACATGTGGTCCTACAAAGACGACAGGACGACGGGAGTGCAGATCAAGGCGGTGAGGGAGCGTTCCATCACGTCTGGTCTCCACAAGATCTTCCGTAGGTTCCCTAAGGGAAATCTCTCCTGTCTCTACGCTCAGCTTCAACTGAAGAAGGGCTTCGTCGTCATCGCCAGAAGCAATGACTACGCCTTAGCGACCTTGAGTGGTGCTGCCAACACGGCTCTTTTAGCCTCTGGCACCTGGCCTAACGACGGCTCTGACAGCCTCGTTGGCCATCACCTCTATCCGGCCATTGCTGGTGCTTACGTTACTGGCTGGGAGATCATTACCCATTCAGGCGACACGCTGACTGTGGCAGACACTGGAAACACTTTCCCTACGGCATCAGGCAACGCCTGGGTGGTGAAGGGGTATCCGAAGAACGAATCCCTAGAGCTTCATAGCCTCGGCATAGACCACTCGCTTCTTGGCGAAGGTTACCCAGAAAGGAGCGACCAAGGTGGCAACGCCTAGGACGAACCAACTGGACATCAACCTAAGTCGGATCTCAGACGTAGCAGTCAGAGACTGCATGAGTTCTTTGATTACGTTCGTCAACTCGATGTCTCAGGGGCTGAGAACTGGCGGTGACGTCAAAGGCAAGTCCATCGCTAATGACGTTGGCTCGGCTGGTCTAGATAAGAACGGCGGTATCTTTGGCAGCTTTCTAGAGCTGGATAGCGGCGGTAAATTCAGAGTCAAAGTGGTGTCTGGCACCAACAGCGCTCTCGCGGTCAAGACCATCACTGTCCTTGATCCCTACATTATCGTCGGTGCCTTTGGTGTCACTCAGCTCAACACCTCGACCACCTGGCAGGTGATGACGACTGACCCAACAGTCTCCAGTGCCAACTACATCAACGTCATCATGACGAATGCGCAAACAGTTGAAGTCACCAGTACCGACGTCAACACGTCCAACGCTTTCCATCTCGTCGTCTTCTACAAATAGGTAGCCCATGGCCATCACGACCAAGTTTTTCACCTGGACCGAGATCTGGACCAAGATCAAGTCCGAGCTCGACATAGATGACGACGACGACTTCATCGACGAGACGGAAGCCATGTCTTACGCCAATGATGGTGTGGACGAGGCAGAGGCTGAGATCCTTGAGGCCTATCCCGACTACTTTCTGACGAGAGGCACCATCACTCTCGTAGCTAGCACCGACGAATACGTTCTACCGACAACTATCTATGCCCACAAGATTCGGGGCATCGTTTACTACTCAGGCTCCAACGTTTACGAAGTGAAGCGCATCAGAGACTGGAAGAAACTCATCTCTTACCGTCTTGCTCGCACCAATTCGTCTGGATCTGGCGACTACGGTTACTTCATTCACAACTCAACCGCTGGTAGCCCTAAGATTGCTTTCTCCCCTATCCCCTACGAGTCGGGACAGGTGATGGAGGTTTGGTTCATTCGCCAGGCTAACCGCTTTACGACTGGCGCTGACCCTTGCGACATCCCCGAGTTCTCGAGCTTCGTTGTCGACTTCCTCCGAGAGAGGATTGAGTACAAGCGTGCTGCTGGGAGCCCTAGGCATGCATCGGCATTGGCTAAACTCGAAGGCACCAGAGGTCGGATGGTCGACACCCTGACAACCATGGTGCCTGATGCTGACAACGAGATTGAGCCTGATATGAGTTCTTACGACGAACATAACTAAGGAGAAGGTGCCATATGACGCCCATGCAGATTGTTAATCCGGCAGCAGAGACTCGTCCTGACGGAAGACCCGTTAGACCTGGCTTTCAATCCATTCTCGGATCTTCCGGGAACCTTCTAAGCCCATTTCAGGCCAATGCTAATCAGGCCAGTGCATTCACGATGAAGACCGACATGAACCCCTGGATGAATCTGCAAAATAAGCAGATTGGTCTGGAGCAGTCTGGCATGCGGGATCAGTTGAACAGAGACACCAACCTTGGTCTTGGCACTGGCATGAGTAACCTCGCTGCCTCAGGTGGTATCGACTCAGGAGCTAGGGAGCGGATGGTGACCAACTCTGCTGCTCAGAGGACTCAAGGCCTCTCGGGCATTGGCCAGCAGTCGGCCTTAGCCAGGAACAACGTCGGTATCCAAGGCGAGCAGATGAAGCAACAGGCCGATCAGTTCAACACCAATGCTCTGAATCAGAACTCTCAGTTCAACGCTGGAGTACTGAATCAGAACTCTCAGTTCAACGCCAGTAACGCTATTGGCGGTATGGGCATGCAGAACGCTTTCAACTCCAACCTCTTCAACCAAGATATGGCTGGTTGGGGAGCGCAGAAGACGGCTGATGCTCAAGCTAGAGCTGCTAACAAAGAGGAACCTGGCTTCCTCGGCATGGGTGGCGCTCTCGGTACTGGCATTGGTGGTGAAGGCGGCATGTTGGGCACTGGCCTCTTCCGCAAAGGAAGCGGCGGTGGCTACAAAGTTTGGTGATTCCACTTCAGTTCTAGAGAGGAGAGATAGACATGAATCCTTGGTTGTTGATGGCCTTAACGACGGCAGTCGGTGCTCGCAAAGGCGAAGAAGATAAGGGCAGAGAGAAGAAGCAACGTCTTCTGAACTCCGAGATCACTCGCTACTCGCCTTGGACAGACATTGGCCAAGAGGCTGTTCAGGCGGCTGACCCTACTGGCTCCATGATGCAGGGTGCGATCTCTGGCGCAATGATGGGCCAGGGTATGGCGAGCACTGATAAGCAGAATGCTCTGCTCGATGCTCAAGCCAACTACTACAAGCAACAAGCCTTGATGCAAGCTCCTGGAACTGGACCTCATGCGCTACTCCCTGGCCAAGGTCCTTTGATGGCGAAAGGCTACTGAGATGGACAAGTCTCCATGGAAGGGAATGGACCGAGGTCAGTATGTTGACCAAGTTCCCTACGCTCCTCTAGAGGAGACGGCGCTTCGGTCAAAGCATCCGAAAGATCCGACGTCTCAGCCTTTACCGCTGACTCCAGGCCTTATGAAGGCGATTGACGAGAGTCTCCAGCAGAACCTTGTCAACCCGATGTCTGAGGGTGGCTGGCCAAGACTCGGAGCTGGTCTAGCAGCAGGAGCTAGTACCGTCTGGGATCTTCTCCTCCCTCAGACCTACGGCGACGTCATGGGAGCTGGAGTCATTGGCAAGGGCAGTAAGGGGCTGGATAACGTTGTCGATCTTTTCTCCAAGAAGGGAGTCTCGGCTAAAGACCTCCCGAAGCAAACTCCTTGGAGCGGTATGAAAGCTTCTGACGAAGTTATCGACATAAGTGACATGGCTGTCCAAAGACATGGCAAAGCACACTCAGAACTTCGCGGATTCTGGGACGACATGAAAGAGAAGTACGGCGACGGATGGGACCGAAAGAACATCTCTCCAGAAGAACGAGTCCAAGAGAAGGCCTTATCCGAAGCTAGGCTCAAGGCATCGAATTCTGTTCCTGAGCATAGATTCGAAGAGTCGTTGAAGATTGGCGAGGATCTGAACAAAGAGACTTTCTACGCTCGCTCTAAGAAGAAGACGCAAGAGAAGGCTCCTGAGGAGTCTAGAGTTAAGGCGGTGCTTGATAATCACTGGCCAAGTACTGAGCCGAGTGCTGCTGATGTTGCCAAGCGCAAATGGGGCACTGATTCAGTAAAGCCCGTCAACAACGGCCAAACTTCTGCTATCACCAACTTCGACGACTTCCTTGAGAACCACCAACAGTCCGACACGTTCGATCGGTGGCTCTCTGAAGAGAGCAACAAGGCAGCCCATGAAAATGGCATGTTTGGTCTGACCCACAGACAGACCATGGATAGCTGGGAAGAGTATTTGGATGAGATCGCTAACGATCTTCCCGAAGATCTCGTCAAAGACTTCAAAAAAGAGATCAAAGAAACGAAATCCTGGCACGAGAAGAACGGCACGATCGACGACGAAACGTAAGGAGCCTCCATGGCCCGCATGCCCTTAGTACCTATTGCTCCTAATCGCCAACAGCCTCTCCCCAAAGAGCAGGCCTTCTGGGACTTCAATGGCTCGGTAGGTCCTAATGCGATGCATAAACCACCAGAGACTCTGCCTATGGAGCAGATGCCTTACGCACCAGGAGTTGATCCCGGTATGGCGTCTCTCTACACACAGGCATATGGCGCAGAGCCTCCTCCTCCTGCTCCTCCTGGTGGTGGTGGTGGTGGTGGTGGAGGCTTCTTCACCGACTACGAGAAGGCTCTACAGAGCCTGAAGGAGAGATCCGACGGCCTTGCTGGAGCTCAAGCCAGGTCAGCCGAACCTCTTCGCCGAGACATGATGAATCAGACGGTGGGAGATATTCAGTATGACCTCTCGCCACTAGCAGCCTTGGTGGACACTTGGTCAGGCTCGAGACTCGCTCAGTCCTACAAGAATCCTGAGACCGGCAGAGAACGCCAAGACACCATCAGGAAACTCCAATCAGGAGTCTCCGGTGCAGAGATGCAGTCTGAGGCAACGAAGTTTCAAGCTTTGAGGGATCTCGCTGCTGGTCAGTTTGACCTTGGGAAGCTGAAGCAGGACCAAGACTACAAGAACAAGATGCTAGGCATGGAGCGGGAGAAGCTTGGGATTGAGAGGCTTAAGGCTGGGACTGAAAGGACTGGTGGTAAAAGCCAAGGCAGAATTCTTGGAGAGAGCGCCATCAAAGACTATGGCGAGCTGCAAGGCGTTGTTGCTCTGGCTGATGATCTTGATAACGTTATCGTCAAATCTGCATCACTGATGGGTCCAGTCGAAGGCCGCTGGACAATAAACCCCTGGAACTCTCCACACAAAAAAGTTCAAGCAAAGTTCGATCTAGTTCGGCAGAAGATCGGCAAAATGCTTGAAGGTGGCGTTCTTCGCGAACAAGACGAAGAGAAGTACACCAAGATCATGCCGGTTTTAACGGATAAACCAGGTGTTGCTCGCGACAAATCTCGCCAACTTTCCATCCTGCTACGCAAAGACCTAGCTCGCATCATGGATAACTATGGTCGTGCTGGCTACAACGTCTCAGGCTTTGCTGACCAGACGGGAGGCTACATGGCTAGCGGTGGAGAGACAGGCGGCGAAGCCAATGAGTGGGGGTTAGCTGTCGGCCAGAACATTGATGGCAGGAAGTACCTCGGCGGCCATCCAAACAATGAAGCCTCTTGGGAGTAAGCCTTGGAACCCTGGGAAAGACAGTGGACACAGAAAGTGGCTCCTAGCGGTCAGGCATCTCCTAGTGCCACCAAGAGTGAGCCTTGGAAGCGTCAATGGGAAAGCCATAAGCCATCTCAGGCAGCAGAGTCTGAGACTCTTCAAGAGATGCATCCAGCCTTCTCCAAGGCTGACCGCTTTGTCGTGAAGACATTCGGCAACGACACAGAGGCTGCCATCCAGAGTCTCCAGAAAAGTCACCCAGACCTTGAAATCACCAAGGACGAATACACTGAGCAGATCAAGGCGAGGACTAGAGGGAAGAACGAACCCTTTAGAGTTCTTGACCCTGATACGGGTTTCTTCTCGTCTGACTTCGTGAACGACGTCACTGACGTTGCTGGCGATGTGGGGACAGGTGTCGCTACCACCGGGCTTACAGCTCTTGGTGCCCTAGCCGGTGGTGCAGCAGGGGCAGCAGCCGGTGGTATTGGAGCTGTGCCTGGAGCCCTAGCCGGTGGTGCTGCTGCTGGCGGTCTATCTGCCGCTGCTCTAGAGGCCTTGAGGCAGGCGGCTGGTGTCGGCCTAGGGGTCAACCAAGAGGTCAAAGGCGATGACATAGCCTTGGCCGGGGTCACTGGTGTTCTCTCCCCCCTGCTCTTCGGCGGTGGTGCTACAGCCAGTCAGGTTGCTGCCAAGACGGCTGGCAAAGGCTTGATGACCTACGCCAACCCGTTCCTCGGAGCCAAAGAAGGGGTTAAGAACCTCGCCAAGTCGACCGTTAGGACAGGCCTCTCCAAGACTCCCTTTATGAAGGGCTTGGCTCAGCATGTTCCAGCCAACGTCGACCAGTCGATGCCAGCGCTCCTTGCCCGTTACGGCAGCGAGGGAGCCGAGGGTCTAGCGAATACCCTGACCAAGTCTCAGTCGGGTGTCCCTGGGCATATCTTCGGGAAGTTCAAGAGGAGCACCTTGCCTAAGGTGGCTGAGACCACGTCTGGCATCCAAGCCGACGTCATTAGGAACTACGCCGATAACCCTGATGCCATCGAGAGCCTGACGAAAGGTGGCGTTAGGAACCTAATGGTCGACACCATCGACTCGACCAAAGGCACGATGGGGAAGAGACGAAGAGAGATTGGCGATCTGATGAATACGGCGAGAACTCTTGCCGACGACATGGCGGACATGGCTGACCTGGCAGGAAGTCCAGACGAAGCCATGAAGTACAAGGTCCAGACATCCGACGTCATGCAGCCCTTCCAAGAGTTGATGGAGCAGTTAGAGGAAGCTGCCAAAATCGACGGTACTGAGATCGACCAGGACGCAGCCAAAGCTGTCAGCGAGATCTACAGAAAGTACTTCGTCAAAGAAGTCGTAACGACTGGTCAGACGGCCTTCGGAGCTCCCCTCGTTCAACAGACGGTCAGACCAGCCATGAAGGCGTCTGAGGCATTTCGTCTGAAGCAAAAGCTTCTGAAACTCGCCAAGTTCAACCCATCAGATGGGTTTAAGTCTGGTCTCCCTAAGGGAGCAGACCACGTCCAACAAGACATCATCATGGCGGCTAGAGAGGCTATCGGCCGTATCGACGACCAACTGGACCAGATCACTAAGACCGCTGGAGTCGACGGTGCTGAGAAGCTCGGTATCCCCTTGGACCCAGACTTCTCCTACCGCTTCGCTCAAGACGAGTACTCGATGCTGGAGGAAGACGAGAAGCTTCTTGGCCAGCTCCTTAGAAACCCAAGACAAGCCCACAACACCCTCTCTAACCTCGGCAATAAGACCAATAGGACAAACATGGAAGGTGTTATGGCTATAGACGCCAAATACGGCACCAACCTCGCCAAGACGTCGAAGGAACTAGCAGCCCACCGTGCCTTCTCTGATGCTCCCTGGCTCGCTATGTCGGGAGGCGGAACAACGTCTACGTCTAGAACCGTCCCTCTCTCTGATTCCCTAGGAGGCCTTTTCTACTACCTCGGTGCCAACTCAGGCCTAGGCCAGGGTGGAGCCGGTATCGGTGCCAGTTTCGGTCAGGCACTAGGTGGTGTCCTCGGTGGACCAGCAGCTATTAAGCGGTATCTCCGCATGAACAAAGCCGTGGGCAAAGGGAAAGGCCTCATGCGGGATGCAGCACTTGCTCCCAACCGGGTCCTTACACCTTGGTCGCTCATGGAACAAAGGAGCCTAGAAGAATGAGTTTCACTCTGAACTACGCACAGATCTCGAACCCTAACTTCATCACTGGTCTAAGAAAGATCGTTCAGAACGACAAGTTCACTGACCCTAAGAGGGCATACAACTGTGCTCGGATCGGTAGCCTGATGGACCTAGAGCTAAAGACCTTTCATGACCTCCGCTTCAAGTTCAACAAGAAGTGGAAAGAGATGAGGCCTGAGAATGTCGAGAGTTCAACAGAGGCTGACAAACAGAAGCTTGAGGAACTCAAAGTCGAAGCCGACAAGTTCGCCGAAGTCTCCTTTGAGATCCCTCGTCACAAAGTGGACTTCGAAGACCTTGCAGGCATTGGGCTTAGTCCGAATGAAATCCTCGCACTTGAACCCCTGCTCACTAACCTTCCGGAGTGAACATGCGTAAGGCCATTTACGGTCTTCTGGCTCTTCTTGTCCTAAGTGACATCGCTGTCGGAATTGAGGTCAACGGAGAGCTCAAGAAAGCGCTGCTGGAGAAGCAAAGCTCAGACCCAACAGGCTATGAAGCTCGCGTCTACTACAACACCACATCCAAGAACCCCAAGATCTACAACGGTACGTCTTGGTCGACTCTAGGGTCTGGTGCTGGGTCTGGCGAGAAGAACTACGTGTCTGCCGGAGCCATTTCAGCTACCGGCTGGGTATGTGTCGGAGACTTAGATGTCGCCACGACGACGACAGCGGCGGATCTTCCACGCGAGTACACGACTGCAAGCGGCATCAAGATCACGGCCGATTCGAACGTTCAATCGGTCGCAGACTATTGCTACTTCGACTTCTCGCTGGATGACGTCGACATTTCGAAGAAGCTCAAGATCGCTTGGTCTCAGAAGACTACGGGTACCTACGTAGCTGGTGACCTTGCTGCCGTGATCACGACGCAGGCTGACCGGACGACAGCGCTTCACACCCCGATCACGACGGCGGTCCCATCGGCTGATGGTGTGTTCACGACATCATTCGATGCATCGACGACGGCGACTCTGTCCCTGGTGATTCGCTCGACGACTGACATGGCGACTAACGGCGGCATTGTGATTTCGGATGTTGTGGTTGGCCCAGGCACGCAGCCTCAGGGCGCGGTTGTTGGCGAGTGGCAGACATACACGCCGACAACTACAAACTTCGCGACAGCAGCAGCAGCCAACCGTATTGGTCGATGGCGTCGTGTCGGCGACAGTATGCAAGTACGGATTCGCGCTGAGGCAAACGATGTCGGCACAGGCGCCTACGCTTTTTCCATGCCGTCCGGACACACGATTGATACTGCCAAACTATCGACTACTGGGGTCTACGGCAATCTCGGCACTGCTGCCGCATTTGACTTCGGTGTGGCGTTCTACTCCGGCAACGTTGTTTACAGTACGACGACAACAGTCACAATTTTGGATGGCGACGGTTCCGGCGCAGCCGCTGATTACTGGAAAACAGGCCAGCCGTTCGCGTGGGGTAGCGGCGATATTGTGACGCTAGATTTCACCGTTCCAATCGCCGAGTGGTCCGGTAGTGGCACGGTCAACCTGGCTCAAAATGATGTGGAATATGCATCGGTAGCGGGCACCTGGGATGCTGACTCCTCTACAACTGTCTACGGGCTCGCTGGCACGACGATGGGTGGTGCTCTTACTGCCGCGCGCGCAAAAACGATTACGTGGCAAACGGCAATACAAACGGGCGACATTATATCGCTTCTAATCGACACCGGCACCGGCTATCAAACTGTACCGACAAGCACTGTCCCAGCACACAGCGTTCAAAACACCACGACCTATGGCGCATCGTCGCGCGGACCCGCATCCGCCACAACGTCAGTAATCGACTTCGGCCAGTATAGGGCACCGTCTGGCGCTACGTTTGCCTCAGCCGGTAGTGCGTGGCTGAACACCTACAAATGGGTGGCTGTTAAACACAAGCCCGGTCAAGCCGTTGGTTATGGCCATGTCGCGCAAAGCTCCTCAGGCTTGGTCAAGTCCGCTGGCCAACTACTCGGCACGAACACGAATGACGTAGCAGCGACGGGGTTTGTTGGCGAGTCTGTTTATTCCGGTGTTGCGGCAGGATCGGCAGTGGCGCAAACGACATCAACGGCTACAACAATCACGTCAATTTCACTGACGGCTGGTGACTGGGACGTGAGCGGATCGATTGTATATCTACCGGCCGCCACAACATCAATCACTGAGCTTTCCTCAGTCGTCAGTAAGACGACAAACAGCGTCGGTTCTGCATTGGTTGGGCAGATCGTTAGTGGGGAAAGCCGCAACACAGTTACTTCTGTAGCGAGCGTGCCCGGCTCTGGTGCCAACGTCTCTGTTCTAACAATGCCAACACGTGTTTCTTTGTCTTCGACAACCTCAATGTTCCTAGTTGCGAGACCCGTGTTTACTGTTTCGACAATGACGGCACACGGCAGCATCTCCGCTCGAAGGGTCCGCTAATGAGATGGCTTTACATCGCTTTACACATTTTGACTTTGACGGCCTGTGGCGTCTTCAAGTCGCATGACGAAACCAGCGGCTCTCTCCAGACAGCCCAGCTTCTCTCAAAACGCGACTCTGTCCGCTCGATGATCCTAGAGCAAAGAGACCCAGTAACAGGCTGGCCATCTAAGGATGACTGCGATGGGCTTCTTTGGGCTGGTCTACTGGCTGCTAGCGGTATCGACGTTGATCTTTCCCTTGCTGAGGATTTGCCAGGACATTGGCAAAGGCGTCCTCTTCCTTGTTGGACTCCGGAGGCAGGAGACGTTGGCAGTAAGTCCACCATCTCATCCGACATGGTCACAGGGCTCCTCTGGTCAGCATGGAGAGCGAAGGATCTAGCATTGCTCCAGCGGTTTGCTGCTCTAGGTGAAGCTCACGAGGAGCGAGTAGCAGGTGTCAGGCTTGGGTGGATAGTCGGAGAGCCTTACCCTGCTGAGGCCTCTAGAGTCGTCATCCGCCAGAACCTCTATGGCCTCGTCGGTCGGATGATCTACCAGCTCTCAGAGGGTAAAGACGACCGTAGTTACCGGCATGAGTCGACTCTCTACTTCGACGTCAAAGAAGACTATGCGCGTCACATTCAGACGCTAGGGATTCTGCTCCAAGGGGAAGTGAGGGGAGATAGCCACGGCTTCAACGTCGTCTCAGTCTACGAGGACGAGCTTGAGCGTCTCCATGCCAACAAGAACACTGACCCGAATGATGCTCTCTTCCAGACGTCTGTAGCGATCTACGGCGGTGACTACAGCGAGGCCTACAGGCTCCTAATGGATGATGCCTACGTCCATCCAACCTACGTCCGAGGTGCTGAGATCTATAAGTTGGTTCACTGGCTTTTCGCTGCTGAACTTGTCTTAAAGTACAACGCTGATAAAGCCGATTCAGAATGACCATCCAAGACTTCATTCTCGAAGCCTTGAAGATGATTGTCCCTGTAGCCATCGCCTATATCGGCGTCCTCAAGACCCGCACCGAGCTCGATATTCTTTACGCGAAACATCGTGGCGACGAGAAAACCAAGATGCGGCGTAGGTGGTATCACCGCTTCGCTGCCAGACGAAAGGATTGGTCAGATGATTCAAGCCATCGTTAATCTCTTGCCATGGAAGACCATTGCGAGAGCATGTCTTGGCAAGTACCTGAGCAATCCGAAGCTAAAAGAACAGGTCTTCCTCGACCTAAGATCTCAAGCGCAGAAGACCGAGACGAAGTTCGACGATGCGGCAGTCGATACGTTCGAGGACATGTGGAATGTCGTGATGCCTGTGTTGCTCGGGAAGCTCTAGGCCTCCATCCCAGCTTCGAGCAGCGCAACTCTTGCTACCTCGATTAATTCCCCTAGCTTCTCGCGTCTTGTGAACTGACTTCGCCCTAAGCATCTGCATCCACCGTTTGTGTGCTGACCGCCTTTACTGTCGCGGAACATGCAGTTGCCATCACTGCAACCAAGAACAGCAAAGTGAGCGAGAGCATCCCTTAGTCGCTTTACCTCTGCGCGGGATTCGTCGCGTTCTGACATCCACTTACCTAGGTTTGCACTTATGACACTGCTGTAGTTTAAGTCCGAGAACCATTCTTGACCGCATCTGCAGAAGTGGTGCCTTCCTTCCTCGTAATGCACTTCAGTGGTTCCGCACTCTGGGCAAAATGTCCACAGGTCGGGCTTGTCGGTCATGTCGTCTCCATCCCAGCTTCGAGCAGTGCGGTGCGGGCTACGTCGCCTAATTGACGTTCGCGTTCTCTAACATTGCTCACGTCCCCTCCCCCTTCACGTCACGTGGCGGCACGGCTGCGAGACCCTGTCTCTTATACACATCTGACGCTGCCGACGAATAGAGAGGTGTAG
>ENA-ORBV01002198-ORBV01002198.1-microbial-mat-metagenome-genome-assembly--contig:-NODE-2198-length-41639-cov-71.929695_pt1 | contig 41639 bp, 63 predicted proteins | sample MGYA00237777_ERZ505514 | MGnify/ENA primary metagenome ERZ505514 (study PRJEB26160, sample SAMN06269048) | microbial mat metagenome | isolation source: Oligotrophic lake microbial mat | place... | reverse complement strand
CCACCGAGATCTACACCTCTCTATTCGTCGGCAGCGTCAGATGTGTATAAGAGACAGCTCCCACAACTAACATGCAACAAGATAGCGACACTTTGACGCCTCATGACGTAAGGAAATTGCAACGAAAGATGCAACAAGGCATCCCGTTGACCGCGGAGGAGAGTGAGGCGGTTGCAGCAACTGCCGGCAAGCCGACCCTGTTTGCGCAAAACCAAACCGAACTTGCCGCTGCGCTCGGAGTATCACGGAGGTCGATACTGGTATGGTCCAAGCAAGGGGCGCCGAGGCCCAGGCCGAACGGCCACTACGAAATAGCCGCGTGGCAAAAGTGGGTGCGTGACAACGGGAGGAATGAAAAGGCGACGTCGGCACGTTCCGGCAAGGGAGGTGGGATCGCCCAAACCAAACTCAAGGCGACGGCCCGGAAACTACAGCTCCAAAACGAAAAGCTTGAAGCGGAGATTGGCATCCTGAAGCGCGACTACCTGAAGCGCGATGAGGTCGAGACCGAGATTGCGCAACTGATCGTTGGGGCTCGCACCGTTGGCGAGCAGATGCCGGCGGCGCTTGCACCGCAACTTGCCGGGCTCGACATCCCGCAGATCGAGATCCGGCTTCGGCAGTGGTGGGATGAATACTGCGAGAAGCTGCACCGAGGGGCGGCGGTGGACGACGTATGAGCCTGAGAATATACTGGTGCCGGCGATGGAAGCCAGCCGACCGTAGGCAGCCATGGCTGTGGGCGGAGGATCACGTGATTGTTGATGCTACGAGTCCGATGCCTGGCAAGTGGCGCGCGGACAATTCGCCATGGGTAAAGGGTTTCCTCGAAGCGTTCTCGGACCCGAATGTAAGCGAACTTGTAACGATGTGTTCGGCGCAATCGGCGAAGACCCAGATGGTTATGGTTGCGCTGTTCTGGGCCGTGGCTGAATCGCCGGGGCCGATACAGTGGGTCATGGCTGCTGCGGATGAAGCGAAGGAGTTTGCGCGAACACGACTCATCCCCGAGGTGCTGAATTGTAAGCCGGTCGCCGCACTGCTTGCGTCGGAACCTGGGCTTACGTCCATTGACTTCATTGGGTCGGCGTTCCTGATGACTGGAGCAAACAGCAAATCAAAGCTCCAGTCGAACCCGAAGCGTTATCTGTTTCTTGATGAAGTCCGAAACTATCCGCCCGGTGCATACGAGATGGTGCGCAAGCGCGTAAGATCGTTTCGCAACTCGAAGATCTGCACGATCTCGACGCCGGACAAAACGAATGATCCCGTTCACCGCGCATACCTCGATGGCAATCAGCAGTGCTGGCACTTCGCATGTCCGGCGTGTGGGCATGAGCAGCAGCTCCATTTTCGGCAGTTCAAGTGGGATAAGAACGAGACGACGCGGCCGGAAGGGAGATGGGACTTTGACAAGCTTGCTGACACGATCCGGTTTGAGTGCGAAAAATGCGCACACCCGATCAAGGACACGCCGTCAAACCGGCGCATGATATGCGGGGGTGGATGGATCGCAATGAATCCGGACGCGCCACGAAACCGAGTATCCTTTCACTGGAACGCATTCCTTCCGCCGTGGGTAAGGTGGCGCGACAACGTGGTTGAGTTCATCACATCGTATTCAGTTCTCAAGAACGGTGATCACGAGTCGTACAAGTCGTTTATCAATGAGACGCTTGGAGAGCCATGGGAGGATCGGCTCAAGGAGGTTACTGACTTTGGGGCGCTGGAGCACAGGCGTGCATCGTATTCGCTGGGTGAACCGATGCCCGATGGGTGGGTTCCGATCCTTTCTATAGATGTGCAGAAGGATCACTATCGATATGTGTGCCGCGCTGTTGGGCCGCTCGGGGCTTCGAGGCTTGTGGCATTCGGCAGGGTTACGGCCACGGCTGATGATGCCGAGCTGGACGCGCTGCCGGACAAGTTAGGTGTTGATGCCGGGGATGTATGTATAGACTCAGGACACGCGGCGGCGAGGGTATATCGGATCTGTATGCGCAATGGGTGGAAGGCGTTCAAGGGTAACGACACTGAATACTTCACGGCAAAGATCAAAGATGCGGCTGGGTACGAGAAGAAAGTGCGGAGATTATGGGCTCTGGCCTATGTTGATCCGGCGTTGGGAATGAAGAGCGATGGACCGCGACGCCCGAAGCCGATCAAGCTTTTCCACTGGAGCAATCCAGGTATCAAGGACGTAGTGGCTGAATGGATGGCAGGGCTGGGTCCTGACTGGTGTATTCCGAATGATGACACGGAACAGATGCGTGAGTACATTTCGCAGGTCACCGCACAACGGCGGGTTGAGCAGGTTGATGCCAAGGGCACCGTGCGCCACGTCTGGGTGCAGACCCGCAGGGATAATCACTATGGCGACTGCGAGGAAATGATTGCGGTTGCGATGCTGGCCAAGCGGCTTGTCGGCCGGTCACCGGGTGATCCGAAGCCCGGGAAACCGGCGCCGGCGTCGGCTGAAGATACGAGCTACGAGGATTGATCTGGTAAGCGGACAAGGCCGGTCATGGTAGGATGACCGTCCAGGGAATATACGTTGGAATTGAAGAGCCTCAGCTCGTCGGAATGCGAGCTGATGTCCTTGCGCAGCTCACGCTTGCAAGGCAGGGCAAGAGGCTGAACGCGCTTTCAGGCGGAGGCAAATCGTTTGGCAAGCAGCTCATGAGCGTCGATGAATTGAACCGCGAGTTGCTGGAGATCCGGCACGCACTGAAGAAGGCGAATCCAACGGTGCACGGACGGACGGTCCGCAGACTACACGCCGACTTTAGCCGCAACCTGCTGTAACCCATGGCATCATTTATCGACCGCGCCCGCAAGGCACTCGCCAACGCAATCACGCCCGAAGTGTTGGAGCGGGAGGAGAACCGAGCCAAGGCAGCAGGCATCAAGCCGAACGAGTTCAATCGTGCAGTATCTACGGCCTTCAACTTTTACGAGGGTATCAAAGTCTCACGGGAGCGGACGAGGATTCATACGACGCTGTCGGATACGGACCAAACCAACTCCGCATTCGTCCGGCGCGAGCATGCCGGCATTGCGCGACACCTCTACGCCAACGACGGCATGACTCGTGGGTTGATCAACGACATCAGCCGCTACACGGTTGGCTGCGGGATGAAGCCGCAGGGCACGAGCAGAAGTCAGGACTGGAACGATGCTGCTGAGGATTATTGGGAGGAGTGGGGCTACCGGGCCGACTACAACCGGCGCAACCATTTCGGCCGGCTTCAGTTTCTTTGGCAGGTGGGAGAGATCCGAGATGGCGACATCGGGATTGCGCTGGTCCGAGATGAGCAGGGCGGCCCCCAGGTGCAGAGCATTCGAGGCCACCGCATCGGCAATTTTGGGGAAGATACCGTTGGGCTGAAGGATGGCGTGCGACTGGATGGCAGCGACCGGCCGATGTCGTATCGGGTGCGGACGACAGCCGACCCGAAGAACGGAGACCCCGGCTTCCGTGAGATCCCGTCAAACTCGTTCATTCTCTTTTGCGAGCCACAGGAGACGGACGCGGATCGTGGGCTGACTGCGCTACATCATGCGATCAACCATGTGCGTGACAAAAAGGATACGATCGGGTTCGAGAAGACCGCGATCAAGAATTTGTCGGCATTCACTGCGGTCCTGAAAACCAAGTCTGGCACGACCGATGCCGACGACTGGAATGAGGATGCTGCAACATCAACGGATCCAACGAACATCACCCTTGCACAGATGCAGAGCGGGCAGATCCCGGTAATATCGACCGAGGAAGATTTGCAGGCGTTCAGGAGTGATCGTCCATCGCCGGCCTTCATGGGTTTTCTTGAGTTTCTGATTCGCGAGATCGCCGCAGGACTTGGGATACCGTATGAGTTTGCGTGGAATTCGGAGAAGATCGGCGGCGCGGTGGTTCGGTTTGTATTGGAGAAAGCACAGCGACGCTTCGATGAACGGCAGAAACATTTCGCAACCAAGGTTTTGCAGCGGATTTGGGGGTACGTGATCGCGGACGCAATCGCACGCGGTCGACTGCCCGATGATCCGCGCAAGTTTATCGTTGAGTGGCAGCCACCGGCAGCGATCACGGTTGATGCGGGGCGCGATGGCAACAGCGACCGGCAGGACGTGCTGATGGGGCTGATGTCGGAGTCGGATCACTACGCAATGCGAGGGCTCGACCGGCGCCGGAAGCGGAACCTGATCGAGAACGAGGCGGACGACCTGCTGCTGCGTGCCAAGCGACTTGTCGATTCGCACGGCATCACGCTTGAGATGGCAATCCAGCTTCTCCGTCAGACCGCGAGCAACCAATTCACAACGGCGTTTTCTCAGCCGAGCGGGAACGCCGGCCAACTTCCGCCGCCATCATCGCCATGAGCACCTTTCGATTCCTCCGTATTCGCGAGATCCTTGCCCAGCCGTGGCTCATTACGGCGGAGGGGTACGATGCCGTCGCCTCACTGGTTGATCGGCACGCAGCCATGACGACGGCCGACTTCGCCGCCATGAAGATGGATGGCCTCTTCGATGTACCGCCTCAGATGGCCATCGACAAAGAGACCGGAATCGCGGACATCCCGATTCAAGGCGTGATCGGCAAGGGGCTTTCTAAGATCGAGAAATCATGCGGGGCCGTGGGGACGGAAGACATCACGAGCAATCTTGCTTTGGCAATGGCTGATCCTTCGGTCAAGGGCATCTTGCTGAACATCGCTTCCCCTGGCGGCACAGTCAATGGAACGCCCGAGGTGGCGTCAGCGATCCGCGAGGCGGCCGGTCGCAAGCCAATCGTCGCGTTTACGGATTCGCTGATGGGATCTGCTGCGTACTGGATGGGCTCGCAGGCCAGCATGGTGATCGCGTCCGAGTCCGCGAGCGTGGGTTCAATTGGAGTGTATATCCCTGTGACGGATATGTCCAAGCGTGCCGAGATGGCCGGCGTCAAGGTGGATATAGTTAAAAACAAGGAAGGGACTTTCAAGGGTATGGGCTACGCTGGAACCACTCTTACCGAGGATCAACGCGGACACCTGCAAGAGCGGGTTGACGAAATCTTTGCCATGTTTGCGGGGGCCGTGCAATCGGCCCGCACCGTTCCGGCCAGCGCAATGCGCGGGCAATCCTTCCTCGGAGCCGAGGCACGCAAGCAGGGGCTGACTGACGACGTTGGAGGGCTCAACCTTGCACTCAGGAGCTTGATGGCACTCATGCCGCTTAAACGCTAAGCGGACAAAGCCGGTACTTGTAGAACTATGACAATTCCCGAACAACTCGCACAGGCGCTTGCCGACCTTGCTGCATCCAATCAGGCACTTGCTGCGGAGCGGGTTGCCGTCACGACTTTTACCAGCCAGCTCGCCGAGTTGACTGCGAATAACAAAACGCTTTCTGTCGATCTCGAAACCGCCCGATCTTCTGTATCCGCTTTAGGCGGTCAGGTTGCATCGCTCGGCTCCGAGGTTGTTACGCTGAAAGCTGCGGCGAAGACCGCGACCGAGCAGGCTACCGAAATGGCCGCACGGATTGGCGTCTCGCCTGTAGCCGCTGCCAGCGGGACGGGCTCCGAAATCGCGGCCGACATGACGCTGGATGAAGTCCGCGCCGCACTCAGCAAGACGACCGACTCCCGCGAACGCGGGCGACTCACCATGCTTTCCCGCAAGATTCGCGGGCTCCAATAACTCTTAGAAATTAACTCAACTCCAGTCACTACATGCCTACTCTAGTTTCCTCTGAAATCCTGATGGATGTCCTTCAGGCGTTCAAAAATCAGATCCCTGCGATCAATCGCATGGGTACGGACTTCCGCGCTGACTCGCTCAAGCTGAACCAGACCTACACGGCGCACATCGCCGGCCTGCCAACGGTTGCAACCTACGATGCCTCGACTGGATACGCGAACGGAGCGACTGCTGCACGTACGCTCCTGACGGACCTGCCGATCACGGTCAACCAGCACAAGCACGTTCCGCTCAAGTGGACGCATCTCGACAATATCAAGGACCAGAAGTCCAGATATAACGAGGTGGTGGCCAATGCTGGATACGTTCTGGCCAAGGCGCTGATCGATGACATCCTGTCCGGAGTAACGGAGGCGACCTTCTCTCAGGAGACGATTTACACCGTCGCCAACTCCGATCTCGACATGATCGTGGAAGTCAACGCGAACCTGAATAAGCGGAAGGCTCTGCCGACCGGCCGCGTAGGCATCGTGAATTCGGATGTGGCTACGACGATTGGTGCCGACACCCGCGTCATGTCCAAGGATTATTACGGCCAGATCCAAGGCGGCAATGGACTTCGCCGCTTCGCGAACATCGGCGGTTTCTCGGAAATCTTTGAGTATTCAGATTTCCCGACCAACGCACTCGACGCATTGACGGCGGTTACGGGCACCGCCGCTACGGACTTGATCAACAAAACCGCGCACGGGCTTCTTGATGGTGAGGCGGTCGTATTCACTTCTGGTACGGGCTTTACGGGAATCGTCGCCGGCACCCGCTACTTCGTCCGCGACGCTACTGCGAATACCTTCAAGCTTGCCGCGACCCGCGGAGGTGCAGCGATCGACATCACCGCTGATGGCAGCGCTGGTGTGTTCACCGAATGCGCGATGACTGGTTTCTTTTTCGAGTCCAGGGCAATTTCCGTTCTTGCTGGCATCCCGGAAGATTTCAATGGCGCGATCGCCGCGCAGCTTGGCATCCCGCAGCTGATGGGATACGAGGCCGTCACCGATCCCGACACGGGCTTGACGATGGCTGCTGTGTCCTGGCAGGAGCTTGGCACCGGTAACGTCTACTGGGCTCCCACGATCGTGTGGGGCAAGTCGATGGGCAAGCAGCTGGCCGCAACCGCTGCCGGCGGGCTGGTTGACTACGCCGGAAACCGTCTGCTCTCGACCTGATTACGATGTCGCTGCACGTTGTCATCGGCTTTGATGGGCCGTCTCAGACCGCAACTCCTTCCGTAGTGTACCTCGGTCGAGACGGAAGTGAGGCGGAGTCGGCCATCAAGGCGTCATCGGTGTTCCGATACGAGTCGTTTCGCAATCCGGCCGGAGTGCGCAAGCACAACCCGAATCACCGGGCGTCCGAACCGGCGCAGAAGCCGGCCGCGAAAAAGTAACTTGGGTTAGCTGTGTTCTTGGTTGTCTGTCGCCCCGCCCGAAACGGCGGGGCTTTTTTCTAACATGACTTTTGAGGAAGAACTTGAATCGGGATTCGCGGAGCTTGCGGACATTGCCGGAGCGGCCGCAACGTTCGGCGACACTGCGCTGCAAGTCGTGGTGTCCGCGCCGACAGCAGCACAGCAGCAGGTTGACATTGCGATGGGCAGACCCTACGTGGTGAGAATTGAGGTTGCACGATCCACGCTGCCAACCATTCGCCCGAAGGTGGGCGAGGTTATCGACATAGGTGGAATCAAGCACGACATAGCGGACATCCTCAAGCACGACCCGACAGATCCGACCATCGTTTACATCTGCCGAACAACCGGCAAGCCGTGATTGAAGTTACGATACAGGCCAAGCTCGCGGAGGTGAATCAGGCACTGAACGAGTACGTTGCGGCAGCCCGCAAGAGTCCGGACGAGGTGCTGGAGAAGAAGGGGCGGGATCTCGCCATCAAGGTTTTTCAAGGCTTCTGGGCGCAACGGTTGAAGGCCACGAAAGCACAGAGGAAAGCGCAAGCAGGATTCAGGGGTCCGGCGTTTGATGAGGCGAAGGCGCGAGGCTGGCGGGTCAAGATCCGGAGTGGGCTGAAGTTGAATGCCAATTACCGGCTTGCACGTGCGAAGACCAAGGGAGGCAGGACCAAGCGCAATGGACTCAGCGACTACGCACTACTGGTCGCGCAGGAGTTGTCTATGCGGCAACGTGGTGCCGGGTTGCTCGGAGTCTCATTCCTTCATCGCCGTTGGCGTAGAGGCACGCGTACATCTACAGGCAGGACAGGGCGATACTTGTCCCATAATGTATCCAAGAAGCTCGGCCTGCTGTCCGCTGTCGAGAAGGGACAGAACGGCGATTCTCACTTCCTGCGGATCACGAATAAAACTCCAGGCGTCGCAATCGTGGACGCCAATAAGCAAATCATCGCGATTGCGCTTGAGCGTGTCCGAGCCGATACGCGGGTTTATTTGGAGCGTAAGGCGAAGGAAGCGGGCGACCGGGCACTAAAAACTCTTTCCTGACCATGACTATCCGAGAACTACGCGAGCAGATCCAAACCTACCTCTCGACAATCACGGCGCTGCCTGGTGTCGTCTGCCTGCTCGAGCGCGACGGAACAGACCAGAGCGAAGCGGAGACGGAAGCGCTGCGAACCAAGGGGCTCTTGATCGTGGTGCAGAATCTTGTCGGCTCGCTTGGCAGCCGCTCTCAGGAGGGGCGACTACTGAAGCTGGATCTCGCGGTTCCCATCGCGATCATCGAAAACCCGATTATCAACCTTGGAGTTGGAGGTACCGGTATCGTTGGAGAGGATGCGTTGGAGACAATTGCCCGCCACCTCATGGGCCGGGCTGGGCCGTTTGGAGCCATGGAGGTCAGCGGCGACTCATTCGGCCGCATCGATGAGGGCGACGGCGTGGTTGTGAATTACTTTGTTGTATCGGTTCCGTGGGTGATGAGGCCGAATTGGTAGCATCGGCGGGCCGTGGAAGCGGACAACGAGGCAAGGGTAGAGCTTTAACCTCCCTTGATCCATGCCGCTGCCCACCTCTCCATTTGATACCGCCAAGTCCATCTATGCTGGACTTTCCATCATCTCCCTCAAGATCCCGGCCGGTGGTTCGGCAGTCATCTATGAGGCCCGAAAACTCGACCAGCCGACTGAGCAAAGCGAGAAGTCCATTGAGATGCCTGATGCGACCGGCGTTCTTCGCCGCGTGCGGACCGTGCTGACCAACCAGCAGGAATCGTTTATGTTCGAGCTGGTGGAACCGAAGCGGCTACTGACGATCTTCGGAAATTCGCTTTCCGGCCGCAAGACTGGGACTTGTATTATCTACATTCCAGACCCGAACGACGCAGCCGGAAAGGTTGCGCTCACGAGTGAAACGGACATCCCGGTCACGGTCACGCGCGACGGAGGACTCACGTTCGGCGATGCTGATTTCACGAAAGCCACGATCAAGATTGAGTCCAACAAGCTCGGAGCGATCACGTGGACCGCTGACGCCAGTGTTCCTGCCTGATGATCTCACCAGCTACGACGCTTGAGGTTACGCTGATCGACGGGACGACCAAGGAACTCGTCGAGCTCAAGCGGCTTTCGCTTCGGCAACTGTATCAGTTTGTTGAAGTCCTGAGTGCAAAGGAAACGATCGACGCCATCGTGCTTGCGACCGGCAAGACGGTGGAATGGGTGGAGACCATGAGCGACGAAAGCTACGGGCTGCTTGCAGAGGCGGTGCACAGTGCAAATTTTCCGAGAGCCATGGCGCTCATCAAGAAAGATCCCGCCATGGCCATCGGCCTCGCACCGTACATCGGAAGAATGCTCAAGGCAGATGGCATGGTTGGCGGCGCAAGGTCGCAGCCCTTGCCCTCAGCGGAGTCTGCGGAGGCGAATGTGAGCGTATCCTCGACCTCCCGCACGACTGGATAAATTTCCTTTACGCAGAGATTGGCCGGCGCAACGCGAGCCGGGACTTGGCGATGATGGCTGTCGTCAGTCGAGCAATGTCGGGAGGAGACGAATACGGAAAGCTTTCTGCAACGCTGGCAAACAGCGCAAACTCTTAGACCATGGCTACCCAATCTGAAGTCACGTTACTGATCCGGGCACGCGACGACGCGAGCGCGACTTTGCGCAGTCTGAATCGTGAACTTGGAGAGTCTGGCACGAAGATGACCGGGCTGTCCAAGACTGCGGATACGCTTCGGAAGAAGTTCGCAGGAGGGCAATTCTTCGGCTCGATTTTATCTGGAGTTGGGCTCGGATCGGGAATGCAGATTGCGAATACGATTACCGAGATGATAACCAAGTCATTTCGCGAAGCGGCGGAAGTGGCGAAGATTATCGAGGACTCGAGCAAGGTGGCTTTGGATCACACCAGGCGCATGATGGCGCTGCGAAGAGGCGAGCTTACGGACGCCGAAAAGCTGGTCGATTTAGAGAAGCAGGCCAGAAGCGCCCGCGATGATTTCGATCGAGCGAATGCGCCTCAATTCAAGGAAAAGAATTTCCTCTCTGGGGATTACCTTGAGACCGTTACAAAAGGCCAGGTGCTTATTCCGAAAACGATCGAGCAAGAGATGGAGATCAGTCAACTTCGCAAGGAGACAAACGATGCAGACTACGCGTTGTTGAAATTCAAAACGGATCAAGAAAAGAAGCTCACCTCGGAGCTTACGAAGCAGGCAGATCTTTTGCGGGAAACATTCGCTACGGCGAATGTGGAATGGGATTCGATTATCGAAAAACAGAATCAGGCGAGGGCCGAACAGCCGGTCCTATCCGGGGAGGATCGCGATGCGCTGAGGAATTTCGCGACCAAACAATTGCCCGAGCAGCTCCGAGGCACGACAGTCGGCGGGCAGCAACAGCGCCGCCAGAATGCACCGCCACAGGGGGAAGCGCCTACGGCCACTCCACGGCAGGCGGGCGGCTTCGAGTCTGGCATTGCCAACACGATCGCGGGTATCGGGACCACGGCGCAACAGGTCGCTGGATTAGTCCAAGATACTATTGGAACCGCGGTGCTCGGGATATCGGATGCAATTTACGGGTGGGTCACTGGTGCCATGGACTTTGTCGATGTTCTTCGCAACGTCGGCACGTCCGTCTTGCGGCAAACACTTGATGCGCTGGTCAACATCGGCGTGCAGCAGCTTATCAACGGCAATGCGGCGAAGTCCATTGCCATCGGATGGAAGGCGCTCACGTCCGGTCTTCGTGTTGCGGATACTGCCGAGACAATTGCGGCAGAAACCGCGAAGGCGCCAGTGCTGGCTGCCAATGCCGCGGCTGCATCAGCGGCGAGTTTCGGACTTTCAGCGGTGGTGGGCATCGCAGCATTGGCTTTGGCCCTTGGAGCGTTTGTGGGCATCTTGGTTTCAGGCGGATTTGCGGAAGGCGGATACACAGGCGCAGGCGGAAAGCACGAGATGGCAGGCATCGTGCATCGAGGGGAATACGTCATGCCTGCTGATGCGGTGGAACGTCTTGGGGTACGCAACTTGGAGTCAATGCGCTACGGTGGGCTTCCCTCTGCCATGGCAATGGCTCCGGCTTCCGGTGGTGGTGGTGGGCGCGGAGGTGCAACGGTGCTCGTCGATAACCGGCGCGAGGCAGATCGGTTCCGTCGCGGTTCACCGATGGAAACACAGATCGTTCAAGTAGTTCAGGCAAACCGCTATCGCATCGCAACCTAACCCATGCCCTTCGTATTCAAAGCAGCCGCAGGGAGCATCCCGGATTCTTACGCTATTGTCATTCCTCCCGACTGGTCTGATCCAGTCCGGCTGACGTATTCACTTTCCAGCGAACAGGCTGAAGGATTGACCGGCATTGAGTATCGAGTGCCGGGACATCGCTACCTGCGAGTGAAGCAGCAGTACGCGGCGAGCATGGAGGAGGCGGACGCGGCCTCGATGAGGGAAGCACTGTACTCGATGGGCGACGGTACGCGCGTTGCAGTTCCGCTCTGGCCCGATGTGTACGCTTCGTCGTGGATGCACGTCGGCCAGTATACTTTCTCCTACTCTGCGGCCGGTGCAGTGGCTTACATCGCAGGGTCAACCGGACCTTTTACTTACGCATATAATGGGCCGATGCTTTTTGGTCGGCTTGTGAATCGGCCAACGATCAGCCCGATTGGCGGGGCTCTTTGGCTCGTGGAAATTGAAGTGGAGGAGGATGCGCCGGACTTACTGCGCATCGAGCCAGCGGCCGGAGCCACGCCGTCGACCTTCGAGTGGGCGCCGGATTGGTCGAACGCGATCGAGGATGTATCACGCGACCAGATGCGGCCGGCCATGCTTGGACAAGGACGTGAGGTGGGTATGTCGGGTACAAACGGTTTTCCACGATGGGGCCAGCAAGCAGGCTTTACTTTCGATCAAAACGAGGCTGCTCGGTTGCTGCGATTCTGGGTAGGCAAGCGCGGTTCGTGCGACTCATTCACGTCCGATGCATGGGGGCAACCAGGCACGCCGACCAGCACGACGCCGGCAACATACACCTGTCGGTTCGATTCCGATACACTGTCACTTTCCTTCATCACGCCGGAAGTGATCGAGACGACCATTACGCTCTGGCAGGAAGCACCCGCGGTCACGCAGTCGGGCAGCGGTCGCACGATGCTGGCCGCGTTCACATGGGAGGGCGGCACGACTACGCGGCTCACTTCGTGGGAGCACACGCTCACCTACTCTGGGGATGACTACGCGCCGTCGAGGATCGAAAAGGCGCAGCTCAGAAAGACGATGTCGCCGCTTGGCGATGAGTGCGATATTGAGATCTGGTCAGAGGAGCCGGGAAACCCGATGCTCCCGCTTCTCGCGGGCGAGGCTGAACGCAAGCTCACCGTCACGATTGGAGAGGCAATCATCAATTCATCGGGAGTCGTTACGGCCTATGCGGAGACCTTCACTGGCACGATCCGATCGGTTGAGTTGAAGGGGGATACGCTGGTCGGCCGTGCGGCTGCATTCGGCGCTATCTTCGAGCGAAAGCTTCCCTCTTTTTTCATTCAGCAGGGGTGCAACTACGTTTTGTTTTCGGCGCCGTGCGGGCTTTCTTCGGCATCGTGGACAAAGACCGGGCCGATCGGTGGCACGCTTCCGAATACGACGGTGACTTTTACCCCGTCATCCGCGCCAACCGGAGCGTACAAAGACAAGTGGTTCGCTGGCGGGTGGCTGACGGTGACTGGAACGGACTCGTCGGAGAACCGCCGGGCCGTGCTTGATTGCTCCGAGGCTGCTGGAGTCTGGACTCTTAAACTCAATCGGCAACTTCCAGCAACCTGTAGCGGGCAAAGCGCTACGGTTTACCCTGGGTGCGATGGGAACTACACGACATGTAAGGACAAGTTCAGCAATGGGCTTCAATTTGGCGGGCATCCGTACACGCCGAGTTTCATTGCGACCTCAAGCGGCAACGGTACGAGCAACAAAGCAAAATGATTCCATACTACTCGACGCCCGAACGCATTGCCGTACTCGATTCTCAAGTACGGCTCTGGATGGGTACGCCGTTCCGTGCTGGTTCCGCAGTGTCAGGCCCATTCGGTGGCGTCGATTGCGTGGGATTGCAGGCCGCAATCCACACGGCGACGGGGGCAACGCAGGCAATCGAGATCCCGCGCAAGCCGCTGGACTGGCACCTGCACCACGACAATTCCGCGATCCTCGACTTTTTCAATGCGCCTGAAATTCGATCAAGGCTGCGGCGGGTGGAGTCGTATGAGGGATACCATCACGGCGACCTGATGGCGGTGCGCGTAGGGCTATGCGAGCACCACCTAGGGACATGGATTGATGACTCACGCGGCAAGCATCTCTTCCATGTTCCGATTGGGGCCACTGTACAACGCTGGCCGATTGGATCACCTCCGCTGGCTGGCAAGATTGCATCGGCTTGGAGGATCATGCAGCCATGAGTTTCGCAAACAAAGTAGAATCGCCAGCGCTGAATCCGACCACGCCAGATCGGCGCAACACGTACAGGGAGGCGGAGTCTCTGCCATTCGGGAATGGATACATGCGGCTGGCACCGAAGTGGATCACGGACCGATTCAACGATCACTGGTCAAACGGAAAGACGACCGGGCAGGCGTACTGTTCGGTGGCAGGAGTGCTCTGTCATGGCCCGATCCAGCACATTCGTGCGATCTACGTTGGCGGCGAAGGCGTAGGAGTCTTTGATGTTTCGCGACCGACGAACCCAGCTGATCCGGATTACTACTATACGACGATTGAGTTTGGAGGCGCTGATGCCGACCTTGGGGTGTCGAATAGAATGCGGTTCTACTGGGGCGACGAGGCACAGCCAGTGGACTCCTGGCTTGTGTCCACGACCGGACAGGATCATCCACCATACAAGGGGCAAACGCTGGTAATCTTTGAACGGCTCCACTGCGGGCAGGTGCAGGCAAACAGTCAGGCGCAGCCTTCCCTGCCGAATATCGAGTTTACGGTTTATCGCCTTCCATCGCCATCGATGCCTGCGGGGCTCAGGTTCCCCGCTGCGCTGCCTGGCGGAACGGCACAGTTTCGAGGGGTTAATATCGTATCGGGAATTTGGGACTTCCTTACGCACGCGCGCGGAGGTCTTGGACTGACAAGCGCGACGCTGGACCAAGCAGACTGGACGTCGAATGCCAGCAACATCGAGACGGGTGCCAAGCCAGCAGCAGGGCTTTATGGCGAGGAGGCGTACCTTTCTCCGCTGCTCACTGGCCAGCAGGATGCCGGCAAAGTCGTTCAGGATGCGCTCGAGTACATCGACGGATGGACCTACACTGAGGCAGGAAAGATCCGCATGGGATGGTTTCCAAACGACGGGACGATTCCGTCGCCGTTGCCGGAAATCTCCGAAGCGGACCACGTTGAGGCGCCATCGATCCGGACGGATTCGCTCTCGGAATCGCCATCCACGATCGTGGTGGAATTACTTGAGGGCGACAGTGGAGAGCTGGATTTGATCGATGCGATCGAAACCGCCCGGGTGCCTTTCATCCGCGAGATCGTAGGCACTTCGCCGGCCAAGAAATTGCAGCGGCCGTGGATCACCTCCCGTGACATTGGGGCGAGGTATGCGACGAGGGCGGCAGGGCTCGCAACCATCCCAGCCAAGAGCGGGGAATCGGTAGTGCGGCTCGATGCGGCCGTGCGGCTCGACGGAACTCCTCTGCGGATTGGCGACATCTTCGAGATGAACTACGCCCCCATGGGGGAGCTTGTGATTGCGCGGCTGGTTGAGCGGCTCGAAGATGAGACTACGGCGACGCTCCGATGGGAGCGTGAGCGCGGAACATCGTCGGTGCCATACGCGCCCGCGAGCGACGCTCGCGACAACTACGCGCTGCCTGATCCGCCAACGCCGGGCACGGGCGACTGGGCGATACTTGAGGCACCATCCGGACTGTCCGAGGTGGCAGCGGCGGTGATCCTCGCGCATCGACCAAGCGACGCTCTGGCCGGAATGCGTGCGTATCTGGATCTAGATGACAACTGGGCGACCGGCTCAACGCTTCTAGGCTTTCAGAGTTTCGCCGCCAAGGTCACGCTCGACGCGACAATCAACAGCAGCGTGGTGACGTGCGTACTTAACGGCACGGGCGTCGATGTCTCGCCCTTTCTTGGCAGCGGGTTTACGACGGTGGAACAGGATGACGACACGATGGTTCTGGTGATCGGAACCGAGTGGTTGTCTATCGGCACAATATCCTCCGCGGGCGTAGGCTCGTACAATGCGGGAATCAAGCGCGGGCGTTTGAGTTCAACGGCGGCGGGGCACACTGCGGCGGATGTGGGATGGTTGATCCGACGCGACCGGCTGACGCTCTGGACCAGCACAACATTCACCTCGCTATCGGATCGGTTCTTCAAGGTTGGATACTACCACGCCAAGGCGGATGGGACGTTGTCGGCATCGAAGCAAGTTACATTTGAGAACCGTGCTCCGAACCCGCCGACCAGCTTTGCGGCAACGTCGCTTCCGGGAGCGGTCAAACTTTCGTGGGTGGTTCCGACTGGCATCAATCTGTTCGGGTACCAGATTTACCAACACACGGCGAATACTTTGCCGGGATCGCCAAGCTACTTCGTCGCGCACGCAGGCAACACGTTTACGGCAACTGGGCTGACTGCTGCTGTTCCGTATTACTTTTGGATTGTGGCGCTGACAGACACAATCGGAGTGAGCTCGACAGTCGGCAGCGTCACGGCGACGCCGACAAGCGCATCGTCGGGGACCGACGCATACACGATAACCCAGACGATGCCGGCGCCGCAGGTACGATGCGATTCGGCAGGTACACCGATTGCGGGCGAGCTGACAACTCCAAGGGTCCAGACCACGTTTTCAGTGATGAAGGGTATTACGGCTTTAACTGGCGTGACTGGAACTCCCGGCTCTGGACAATTTCGCGTGCTGGCCAATGGCGCGGCGGTCAACTCAACGGCGACGTTCTCAACGGCTTACATCGAGTTGGATACTGTGTCATCAGATTCCGGGTACGTGCCATATAAAGTTGAGCTTGAAGGTACGGCTGTATTCGTCGTGGGTCAATGGCACTGGGTGAAGACTCTGGCTGGAGCAACCGGAACGGGAGGCTCAAGCGTCGCGCAGGTGCTGCTATATCGGAGATCTGTTTCGTCTCCCACGCTTCCGAGCACGACGGCAACCTACACTTTTGCCACTGGTGTTTTGACCGGGCATAATAACTCATGGACGCAGGCGATCCCTGCGGTTGATGGAAATCCTCTGTGGGTAACGGCGGCAAGCGCTAGTGCAGCGACTGCGACGGATACAATCGCAAGCGGAGAGTGGGCGGCTACAGTCAAGATTTTAGAGGATGGAGCGGCGGGGGCCAACGGACTGAACGTGGCAACGGCATGGCTCTTTCAGCGGGCTGCCTCGCCGCCTGGGGTGCCAGGATCGACACTGACGTTTACGTTCTCAACAGGTGTTTTGTCGGGCACGCTCGGGAGTTGGACGCAGGATGTCCCGGGTGGCAGTACTCCGCTTTACGTTACGACTGCGACGGCATCGGCTACGTCTGCCACGGATACGATTGCAGCCGGAGAATGGGCGACGCCTCAGATCCACGCTCAGAACGGAACCAACGGAACCAACGGCACCGACGGCGGGGACGGATATGTGCTCGCACTTTCGATGCCGACGCCGCAGGTCCGGTGCGACTCGGCGGGCACACCGATTTCGGGTGAGCTCACGACTCCTCGGATTCAAACGACGGTTAATGTGCTCAAGGGCTCCGCCGCGCTCACCGCTGTATCGGGTGTTCCGACCACTGGGCAATTCCGTGTGCTGGCCAATGGTGCCGGGGTGAGCAGCACCGCGACATTCTCGACCGGATACATGGAGCTTGATACCGTGTCGGCGGATGCTGGTTACATCCCCTACAAGGTGGAGCTTGAGGGAACTGCTGTATTTATAGCGGCTCAATGGCACTGGGTGAAGACTTTGGCGGGTGCTGTTGGTTCAGATGGGCGCTCGGGGGATCTTGTCGCCTACGCTTTCTTGCGCCAAGTCGCAGCGCCAAGCACACCGACCGGCGGGTCCTACGCGTCATCGGTGCCGACATCATCGCCGTCTTGGTCCGATGGCGTGCCGGCCGGATCGAATCCGCTATGGATGACCAAGCGCAAGCTCACCGTTGACGGGGTCGGGCAGGATGCAGCTTGGTCCGCGCCCGCGCTGCTGGAAGGCGCAACCAATTCGCCGAGCAATGTTGAGGTTTACTTCTCAACGGTGTCCGTCACGCCCGGAGATCCGACCGCAAACCCCGGCAACTGGACGACAAGCGCGTCTGTATCAACTATCTGGATGGCAACGAGGACGTTCACGTATGGCACGTGGTCTGGGTGGGCCGTCTCAAAGGTAAAGGGCGAGACCGGCTCAACGGGTTCTACCGGCGCAACGGGTTCGGCCGGCAGCAACGGAACCAACGGCACGAATGGTACCAACGGCACCAACGGGGCTGGTTACGTGGGCACATCAACCACCTCGCTCGCAATCGGAACCGGCTCCAAGTCTTTAACCACTCAGACCGGGCTTGCCTACGTTGTCGGCCAACCGGCGCGCCTGATCTATACGTCGGATACAGCGCAATTCATGGAGGGGCCGATCACGGCGTACAACTCCGGAACCGGGGCCATGACAATCAACAGCGTGCTGTACGCTGGCACCGGTACGTACTCAGCTTGGACGCTGGCAGTGATAGGCCAGAGCGGAGTTGGTGCGGTCAATGGAGGCGTCTATGTTTCTGGCGGCACCTATTACGCCAACACGGTAACTACCAGTATCGTGTATGTTGGTACGACGCCATACCGAGCAGTCAACCCAGCGAAGAACGGGCTGACGACGTGGGGCACGCCGGGATCTTCATCCGATTGGGTGGCGGCGGACGCGAGCTTCAAGTTCTTGGCGGCCGGGATTGCGTTGATCGATAACGCTACGATCAACAAAACGCTCATCATGGGCGATGGCGCAACGGCAGATGCAGGCATCATCCGCTCGGCGGGAGCAACAGCGTTTGGAACCGGCGCCGGCTACTGGCTCAACCCAAGGTCAAGCGGGCATAGCAATAGTTCTGTGTTTCGCGTGGGTGACCCGGCCGGATACAATCTCTCATACGATGGGACGAATCTGATAGTGAATCCCTACCGGATGATAATCGGCGACTCGACGGGCACGGATGACACCGTCGGATTCCTCCAGGTTGTCGGGGATTTCTCTGCCCGCAAATTCGGTTCTGGAGCGCAGAACGTAGGGCTGACCTGCACAGTTGCACAGGGGACCATTGCCAGCCCATCGGCCACGGCGTCAGGATCGTTTGCAGCGCTGCGGCTTCGTGGATACAATGGAAGTTCCTACTCAAGCGCATCCGCCATTCGGCTGAAGGCAGCGACCGCTTGGACCGGATCGACGACCGCCGCAGAGATTGAAATCATCGTCGCGAATCTCGCCGGCAGCGGGTCGAACTATCTATACTATTCATCCGAGGGTAAGCTTCAGTTTGGCGGCACCACGGCCACCCGAGACAATGCGAACCTGTACCGGGGCGCAACGAATACGATGAAGTGTGACGGCACTTTCGAGGCAGGCTCATTCAAAACCGCCTACCTTGAGGCCGGCGTAGCGAGTGCGGTGGACGTGAAGGATGTGAACTTGAGAGTGTACTCGGGCGGAACGCAGAACGCGCGCATTGACTACACCAATGGATATTACTACGTCCAAGGAACGAAAGTTCTTGGAGCGCGTGCGACCGGGTGGACCACGACTCCGACGGGAACTCTCACGCGGACTACGTTCGCAACCCCAACCGTTACGCTGGAGCAACTGGCCGAGCGTGTGGCGGCACTCATCAACGATGTCCACGCGGTCGGCACGGGAACACATGGAATAATTGGATCATGATCACAACCGAATACATAACGCAGAAGCTCGCCGAGGCGGAGGCCAACGGCAAAAACGCCAGAAACGCGGCAATACATTGGGAGGCTCGCGCCGAGCAGTTGCGCGAGCTGATCGCTGAGGCAGATCGACCGGCCGACCAGAAGCCAGGCGCATAAGCGGACATCCCGCGTAATAATAGGATGCCTGCAACAACCACGCCCGTAGAATTCGCGTTCGTCCCCCATGGGGCATCGTTTGCGCGGACCTATGAATCTATCATCGACGAATCAGGTCTGGCTGTGACCAACCTGACGGGGTGGACGTTTGCGGGAGCGATCAAAACCACCATTGCAGACACGGACGGTGATGCTCTCGTTTCCATTGCCGACGGGTCATTCTCCAAGCTCGCCGGCAAGGCAGGCTTTATCCTGCCTCCTGCCACGATGGCAGTTCTGACGATTGGCATTGAGTACTTTTTCGCCGTCAAAGCCAGCTCGCCGTCTGGCTTTGTAGATACGATCGACGAACTACGGCTTCAGATAACTAAATCTGCACGTCAGTCAATCTAATCCGAAAGCACCATGCCTATCACCGCCGCAGTCTGCAACACCTACAAGGACGAGATTCTTGAGGGTATCCACCTCGCCGCCGACGCCTACAAAATCGCGCTCTTCACGAGCTCCGCAACCCTGTCGAAATCAACAACCGCATACGCTGTCACAAATGAAGTAACCGGCGCTGGATACACGGCCGGAGGCGTGACCCTGACAGGCTACAGCTCCGCGCTGGATACTGACACGGCCGTACTCGACTTTGCCGATCCATCTTGGGCATCAAGCACGATCACCGCACGCGGTGGGCTGATCTACAATAGCACTCGCAGCAACAAGGCCGTGGCGGTGCTGGACTTCGGGGCAGACATCACTTCGACCGCGGCGACTTTTACCGTTACATTCCCGGCCGCTACCGCTGCGGCTGGCCTCATCCGGATCGCCTAAACGTTTTTTGGCCGCCGTGAACGCAAGCCGAAAAACTAATCGCGTCACTGCCTCTGCGTCGTTTCTCGCGCTGCTGATTGCGGCGGGAGTCGCAGGCGTGGGCGCGGTGGCGTCGATCGGCACGCCAACGGCACGCGGCGGCGCGGTGGTTATGGTGTCGGGCGTATCGGCCTCGTCGGCGATCGGCACAGCAACGGCAACCTCTACCGCCGACGGGCTGGCGTCGGTTGTTGGCGTGGGCACGTCGGCCACCATTGGCACGAGTGTGGCGAGTGGTGCGGGCCAGGTCTCGCCAGCTGGCATCGGGGCTACGGCGGCATTGGGTACCGCTACGGCGACCGCAGGTGGCGCTGGCACGGCAGCGCCGGCAGGCATCACGGCTACCGCATCAAGGGGCACGGTTACCGCAACGGGCGCGGCCGCAGTCGCGGCTACAGGCCGATCACTCACCTCGTCGCTCGGTACTGCTACTGCATCGGCTGGCGGAGCTGGCACCGCCGCTCCCGTCGGCCTCACTGCCACGTCGGCACGGGGCACCGTGATCGCAACAGGTGCGGGCAGCGTCGCAGCAACTGGACTCTCTGCGTCCTCCGCGCTTGGTACGGCTACGGCGACCGCAGGTGGCGCTGGCACGGCAGCGCCGGCAGGCATCACGGCTACCGCATCAAGGGGCACCGTGATCGCAACTGGTGCAGCCACCAATGCGTCAACCGGCGTATCAGCTACGTCGGCACGGGGCACGGTAACCGCTACCGGCGCAGCGGCGATTGCGGCAAGTGGCGTATCAGCCACGTCCGCGCTCGGTACCGCTACTGCATCGGTAACCGTTTCCGCACTACTCCTCGAAGATAGCTCATACATCCTTCTCGAAGATGGATCAAAACTTCTGCTTGAATAGCCATGCCCGACACAAAACTTTCAGCACTCACGGCAGCAACGACGCTCACCAGCGTACACATCTACGGCGAGCAATCGGGATCATCAAAAAAGTTCCCGTCCACGCTATTCGTCCCGCCGACCAATGTGCAAACGTTCACAAGTTCCGGCACTTGGACAAAACCTGCGGGCGCAGTCGCGGTGGTTGTCTGCTGCATCGGCCCAGGTGGGCCGGGCGGGTCTGGCCGCAAGGGATTAGTGAACCAGGACAGATCCGCCGGTGCCGGCGGTGGTGGTGGTGCGGTTACATTTATCCATCTGGACGCTACGTTACTCGGGGCTACTGAATCCGTGACGGTGGGCGCGGCCGGGACTCCTGGAGCGGCGGTAACGGCCAACTCGACCAACGGCGCGGCGGGAACCAATTCTGGGGCAAGCTTATTCGGAAACTATCTTAGTGCGGGCGGCGGTGCGGGCGGCGGACTCGGCACTGCCAGTAACGTAAGTCCGGGTAATGGGGGGGGCTCAATTTCGACAGGCGAGCCGAAATCAGCAAACAACGCAGCCGCGATCGGTGGCCAAGGCGGGGCGTCAACTTCGTCAACCGTCGCGCAACCCTCCGAGTGGGGAGGTGCGTCGGGTGGCGGCGCTTCGGTCAACGTGGGAGCGGCTGGAGGATGCGCGATCTACGGTGGCCCGGGAGGCGGTGGTGGCGGTGGCCTTACAGTGGGCAATACTCAATCGGCGGGTGGTGCGGGCGGGCAGCCGGGATTTTACAATACCGGCGGCGGCGGCGCGGCTGGCGCAATCGGTGCGTCGGGCTCCGCTGGCGCTGCGCCCACTCGTGGGCAGACTGGCACGGCGGGCGGCGGCGGCGGATCATCTACCGCAGGCAATGCCGGCGATGGTGGGGCAGGCGGCACTGGTGCTGGCGGCGGCGGTGGCGGGGCAGCGGAAAACAATATTGGCAACTCCGGCGCGGGTGGTGCCGGTGGGGCGGGCGGCGTCATCGTTACAACCTACTTTTAAGCTCATGTATTACCTGATCCAAAAAGGCCGAGCCGAGCCCATCCTCTGGGATGGCGTGGCGCGATACGAACCACCCGCAGGTGCGACCCTGCTAGATAAACTTGGATACGCTGCATGGATGGCAGAGCAACCCGAACGAGTAGTTCCCGTGCCGCACGAGGTGACGCGGCGACAATTATTCCTCGCGGTGTTGTCTGCGCTCAACCTGACCCGCTCTCAGCTCCGTGCATCGCTGACCGATGAAGCGTCATTGATCGACTTCGACGAGGCCCAGACGTTCCGTCGCGATTACCCGCTTCTGCTTTCCCTCGCCAACGCGCTTGGATACACGACCGAGCAAATCGATGACCTCTTCCGACTGGCCGAAACCCTATGAAAAAGCTGATCCTCATTCTTCTCCTCGCGGCTCTGCCAGCCTGCGCTGCCGACCTTGTGCTGACTTGGACTGATAACTCAACCAACGAAGATGGCATCATTATTGAACGCGCTCCGAAGCCGGACAGCGGCTCTGCTCCGCTTGCATCGTTCGCCGAAGTAGCACGCGTCGCGAAAGACATCGTGACCTACACCGACAGGAACCTGCCGCCCAGCACGGGCTACTCATACCGGGTAGCCGCATACAACTCCGCCGGCAAGTCGGCATACTCCAACGTATCCAGTGCGACCACGGCAGCTATCCCGCCGCCCGTCGCGCCATCCTCGCTCAAGGCGACGCCAGTTCCAATCCCTGCGACGTGAAATCATGGCTTCGCAATCTCGGAATCGCGCTCTCCCAACTCGCAAACGTGATGGCGATGGGCGACCCTGACGAGACGCTATCCTCCCGCGTGGGAAAGCGTCACCCGTGGGCGGCGCGGATCGTGGATGCCATGCTAGGGCTCGGCCACTCCGCATCCTCCATTGAGGCCGATGAAGGTGCACGCGGGCTACCGACTGCCAGCCGGCAGGCCGTCGCAGTCGCTATCGGATTCCTGCTTCTTGGCATGTTGATTCTGTTTGTGCTCACCCGATGAACACACTCCGCTCCATCCTAGAAGACAACGCGGGCGGGTTTTCGTCGATACGTTTACTGATGCTTGTTTGGGCAACCGTTCTCATCACGACTTGGGTCGTGGTAGCAATCTACACGCGCACCATTCCGGACATTCCTCCAGGGGTGCTGGCTTTTACCGGGATGGTCGTAGGTGGAAAAGTCGTACAGCGATACGGTGAAAAACTTGAGCAACCTTCTTGAGCGTCACTACTATGCAAATACTATTCTGTATCACACTTGGGGCGACATGCTTTTTAATCGGATGGATACTGCGTCCGGCGCGGCCAGCTGAGTGGAAGACCATCAAGATTGATCCGACAGGCAAGGGGCCGAACGTGGACCCATACCATTACTCAATCCAAACCGATGAGGGCGAGTATCGGTTTACCGACCACGAGAAGGGCCGCGCCAAGATCCGCGCTCCGGGTACGCACAACTATCACACTACACTTTGAGTGACTCCGGCAAAGCAACCCTCTGGGGAACGCTCATCGTATCCGCCGTGGTTGCGTTGAGCGGCTGCTCGACTCCCCGCGCAGGCCGGACGTGGTACAGCCCGGCAACGTGGTTCAGCGGCACCGAGGCTGTTGTTGTGGCACGCACCGAAACCAAGCTCGGCGCAGCCAACGCGGTGCTGCTCGGATCGGCTCAACGCACGGCGCATGAAACGCAGATCGCGCTTGCTGTCGCACCTACCTCCCGCCCTGTCGCCATCGCTCGGGAGTCCAACGACACCACGGTTGCCAGCCTCGACCAGCTCGCAGGACCGCTGACGGTGGCGCAGGTCGCCCTACTCCGCGCGCAGGTTTCCGGTCTGCTTTCCGAGGTGCAGGCCGAACGTGCTCGGGCCGAGGGTGAGCGTCAAAGCCGGCGATCCGAAACCATGGAGGCTTCCACCACGATCTCCGAATTGAAAGCCGACCTCACCGCCGCACAGGCAAAACTGAAGGTCGGCTTCGAGCGCGAAAACGCCGTAGCCAACTCGTACCGAAATCTCAAATTCTGGATTTATGGGGCGATTGCAATATGGGTGTTCGTCGCCTTCATACTGCCGGTCATTGGTAGTGCATTCCCGGCCGTTGGTGCGGTGGCGTCCATCGGCCAGGGGATCTTTGCACCGTTCGCTGTCGCTGCCGCTCGCAGAACAAAGCGACTGGCGGGCGATCTCGTATGCGGAATCCATGAGATGCGTCAGCAAATGAAGACACGGGCAATCACCAAGGACGAGGCCGATACTATATTAAAATCGTGGGTCACCGAAGCGGATGGGACCGCTGCCAAGGTGGACATGATCCGACGTGAGAAGGGACTTTTATGAGCAGCGAACAACGCGAACAACTTACATGGTGGGTCGACTTAATTTTCAAGATGGGCACGCCGCTCATCATGGTCGTGCTTGCCTATTCGGTGATGTGGATGCGCTCCAACTTCGCGAGTTCGAGCGACGTTGCCATTGCTTTAGAGCGTATCGGTAAAGTCGAGACAGCGATTTTGCTTATGGCCAAAGATAACGAGGTGAATGCACGTCAGGACAAACTAGTCTTTGACCACGAGACGCGCATTCGATGGCTTGAGGAAAAAAACCGATGATCAAAACAAACCAAATGAAGAGCTGGAAAAAATCTGCACTCGATCTTCAAGCCAAGTCGCACGGCGATCAACTCGCCTCGCTTCAGCAGCAACTCGACCACGCTACCGCGCAGATCGAGCGGATGACGAAAAGCAAACGGGCTGGAGTCATCACGACCTCGCCGACCCGCAGGCGCTCCGATGGCGACGGAATCACTATCTGCATTCCCGATACGCACGGCAGCAAGATCGACCGTGCGGCCGTGGCTGCGATGCTCTCGGACATCGAGCAACTGAAGCCTCAACGCATCATCCTCCTTGGGGACCACGTAGATTGCGGCGGCTTCCTCGCCATGCATCACGTGATGGGGTACGTTGCTGAGACCGCGTATTCATACGAAGATGACGTCGCCGAGGCGAATGCGTTCCTCGACGCGCTGCAAAAAGCCGCAGGCGGCGCAGTCATCGAGTACATCGAGGGCAACCACGAACGACGCGTTGAAACCTGGTGCGTTACCCAGACGTTGCGCCACTCCAAGGACGCGGAGGGCTTGCGGAGGCACTACGCGCCGGAGTTCAGGCTCAACCTCAAGGAGCGTGTCATCCAGTATTTCAGGCAGGGAGCGTTTTACGATGAGCTTTCTGTTCCAGGTGTCATCCGGCGCGGGAAGTGTTTCTTTTTCCACGGCGTATCCACATCAAAGAACGCCGTCGCCAAAACCGTGGCGACCATTGCCGGCAACTGTGTATTCGGCCACACCCACCGGGCACAATCCGAGATCGTTCGGCACGTGGGAACCGGCGTCATCGGCTCTTGGAATCCGGGCTGCCTCAGCGAGCTCCAGCCACTTTGGCAGCACACCGCTCCCACATCATGGACTCACGGATACGGCGTCCAACTTACAGAACAGAGCGGAGACTTTCTCCACCTGAACATTCCTATTATCGGCGGCAAATCCCTCTTCGCTGCACTCTTCCGCCTATGAACTGGAAACACTACGTCGCACAGCAAAACGCAAAGGCATTCACGCTTCCTCCCGGCTGGGACTCTCGTGAGTCCATTGCCGAGCAGTTGGAATGCTCTCCGGAGAAAGTGCGCGAACACTTGCAACCAGGCATAGCATCAAAAGCGATTGAGTGCCGAAGCTTTCCTGTATGGGACGGCCAGCTCGGGCGCAAGATCGCAGTTACAGCGTATCGACGAATTGAGCACGGCACAGACAATGCTTTATCCGTACATGCGCCAAAGGCAGGCCGTGGAAAATGGTCTGATGTGGATACGTCAAGGGCGTTGGAAATGCGCAGAGGCGGGGCGAGCCTTTCGGTGATCGGTCGAGCAGTGGGGCGATCGAAGACAACCATGCAGCTGTGGTTCAAAAATCAAGGAGCCTGACATGATGGACAACAAACAAACATTTTCGCCTGCGACATCGTACCAGCTCGGGCAAACAGTCTGGCACGCTGCCGGGGACAAAGACGATCGCGGCACGGTGATCGCACTGATGATTTACGGGCGTGCTGATATTCGCTACCTCGTGAGCTGGCGCAGCAACCTTGAGCGCACAGAAGAACCGGAGTGCGGCATCACCGCTGAGGCCCCAGCTTGGGATGGCGCTGCGGAGTAAGTGATTCACTGCGCGCGTCCTTGTTATTGGGAGCTTAGCATTTCGGTTTGGGTTTGCGAGCGTCTACACCTCACCCCTGCGCGGGATGAGGGCGAAAGCAAAGCGCTCCGGATGGGATGCTCGGTCGTTCACTGCGGGCGCGCTCGGATGGTCAATGTTTCACGCGTTCTCCCGCTCTCACTCGGCTTGCGCCGAACCTATTTTCGCGGGGTTGGATTTGAGGCGTTCGACGCTCCCCGCTACCGATCCGCTTGCGTGCCTTTTTCAGGTCGAGGCCAGCGGTGTTTTTCCACGTATGACGCTTCCGGAAAGTAAGAAGCCGAGGCGCTGACATCGCCTCGGCTTCCTTGGATACAAACCGGTTTTGCCGCCGATCTGAAAGTGGACTCATTGCGATGTCAGCGCTTCGAGGTCGATAGAAAAAGTGACCCCGAATCATCCGTCAACGGGGTTTCTCAAAAATATCCCACCCATCAGCCGGCAGCGCGAGGATGGCGGCTACCAGCGCGGTGCCTGGAGTGATGCCAGCGGCCCGCGCGTGGGCAACAAGATGCCGTTTTACCGAGGGTGGCACTCGGTATGGGAGCGTGCTTCCCGCGACCCCGTGGGCAGGTTTGCGCCCTGCTCCGGGGCGTGCGCCGCCGCGGGTAGCCTTGATGGTGCGGTTCACGTGGCGGACCGTGGCTCGGTCGCGTCCACTTCATCCCGCAGTAAAGACTCAAGGATGGCAACCTCCGCCCCCCACAGGCGCCGATCGTTGAGCATCGACGTCAGCGACGCATAACCCGCCTCCTTTGCGAGGCTGGCGAGCGGAGAGTGTTCCAACTCAGGGATTGGTAAATCGTAAGCTTTCATGGTGATTTTTGGTTGAGGGCTGGGGTTGGCGCTCAAATCTTGAGCGCGCCGAAAGGGTTGTGCGCCAATGGCGCGGCCAGGCGAGCGCTTTCCGCCTTTTCGGCGGAGATGCGGGCGGCTTCGCGCTGCGCCCGATCCTGAGCGGAGCGGGCATAAGCCAGATCCGAATTGGCGCGCTCAAGCTCGGCAGTGGCGGTGCGGATTTGCTCCGCTTCCACGCGGGCGGTCGCGGCCTTGGCGGCGATCTCCGCAACCTTGGCGGCGGTGGCGTCGCCGTGCGCCAGTGGCAGGGCGACCGCGAACTCGTCCGCGGCGGCGGTCGCGGTGTCCCATCGCGCGGCGGTCTTCGGCCAGTTCTTCCTGACTCCGGCATCAAAGCCAGCCATCGAAATGCCCGGTGCCTTGGCTGCGAGCCAAGCAAAGCCGGACTCCCACGATGCCTGTGGCCACGTCTGGCCGGTGTCCCAGTCTAGCACCCACGACGCGAAAACCGTCGTGGGGCGGTGCGTCACCGCGAACGTCCGCGATGACCACTTTCCGTTTTTGTGCGCGCCCGTGATGGCCACGGCGCACACGCCAGGGATGGCGCTGCCGCCGAATTGGTGGAGTTGGCCGTCCTCGGTCACGAGGACGGCAACCGCTTGGCGGTCGCGGTTGCTTTGGCCGTTTGACCATGTGGATGTGGTGGATGTCATAGTGATTCTTTTTTTGGTTTTGGTCTCTGGCGTGATTGCCTTCGATGCACCCAACAAATCACCGCTCCGCTGATTCCGCAAGCGAAATCATGCGTGATTTTTAGCGATTGTTCGGAGTCGCTCTCGGGCAACGGGTTAGATAGCATCAAAAACGGATTTGAAACGCACATTCGAAAATAATGCTTGCGTGCGTAAAACGTGTGGATTGGGTGTGCGCATGCCAAGAATGGTAATCCACACCGACCCGAAGCGGGCGAACATAATCATAGACAAGAAGTTGCACGAGTCGGCAATGAAACACGCGCAGTCCAGCGGGTTCCGCTCGTTCTCGGAGTACGTTGCCCGGCTGCTCGTCGCCGACTTGGCTCGCAAGCGCAGCCGAGCGGAGGGCGCTGGGCGCACGGAGGCCGTCGCATGATGGCGGCCCTTTTTTTTGCCCTGTCGCATGGGGGATTTCCCCCGGGGGGCTATCAGGCGGGCTCAGTAGGATGAGCACGGGGCGCATCAATCAATTTCCGCGGCTAGGCGCGGCAGGGCCGGGCACGGCAGGGCGCGGCGAGGCTCGGCACGGCAGGGCGCGGCGAGGCGCGGCTAGGCCAGGCGGGGCAGGGCGGGGCCAGGCAAGGCATGGATTGCGGCTTGGCACGGCTAGGCGCGGCGAGGCGTGGCGCGGCGTGGCACGGCTAGGCTAGGCAAGGACCGGGGCGCGGCGGATACGCGCAACAATTTCCGGCATACACCGAGGCAATCACGCCAAACGGTAACGCCAAATCAGGAATAACAAAATGGCAACTACATACAACATAGAGCTGACAGGCGCAAATCCACTCCTCCTCCACCACGACAATATCTCGTGGGCGGGCAAAATGTCGGAGTGGGCAATGGACCCCGCCAACAAAGCAAAATCCGTCGCAGGCGATGACCGCACCCCACCGCACAGGTGGATCGGGTGCCTGTATCTCGAAGGCGGGTACTCAGTGATCCCCTCGGACAACATCATGACGATGCTGCGCGAAGGCGGAGCACGATGCCCGACCGGAAAAAAGGGAGCGACATTCAAACGCCAAACCCAATCGGGGCTTGTCGTGGATCAAAGCGGGTGGGCCATCAACGTAAACGGAAAGGCTATCAAGGAAGCGTCGATCACCGCACTCATCACCGAGCCTGACTTCACAAAGCACGAGGCCACCGCGGCAGCACTCGGATTCTCGCTGTTCGTCAAACGCGCCCGCGTCAACCAAACCAAGCACGTGCGCGTTCGTCCGCGCTTCGATCGCTGGTCAGCATCGGGCACGATAACGGTGTTCGACGACACCATCTCCATTCGTGTGCTGACGGACATTCTCTCCTTCGGTGGCCGATATGCCGGCCTCGGAGACTGGCGGCCATCCTCCCCGAAATCACCCGGACCATTCGGCACATTCACCGCAACCGTATCCGCAACATGAGCACCAATCTTTTTCTTGGTGGCACGCCCACAGAGCCGGACGTTGAACGCATTGTCGCGAAATTCGGCACACCGAAGATCCACGATTTAATCACGTGGGCTGATCTTGAGACGCTCCTTGTTCTCCCGCGCACCAAGTGCCGGTTTCGCGTGGTTGTCGGCGCTTGGCGAAAGAAGCTCTACCGAGAGCAGAATATTGTTATGGAGGCTGTTGCCGGCGTCGGAGTCAAGGTGCTTGACCCACATCAGCGCATCGATTTCTCCGGTCGGCGGTACCGTAACCACGTGCGCGGAGTAGGACGCGCCGGCCGCATCGCTGAACTGACAGACATCGGAGGGCTCACGCCGGATGAATTGCGTGTCCGTGATAGCCTGTGCAGAGGAGTATCAGCCATTCGGCTGGCTGTATCTACGGCAGCAAAACAAATCGACTATTCGAAACCATGAGCAAGTCCAAATCGTGGCGGGGCTCCGATGCCTCGAACAGGAAGATCTACCCGGGAGACGCCATGATGTATGCCCGTCTGGCGATCAACATTCTGGATAACATCCAACCCACGGATACGGCGCGCATCAAAGCGTTATTGTCAGTGGTATCCTACATCGAAAAACAAGCTCACAAAGGCACACCATGACCGCGGAAAGATCGTGCCTCGATTTGCTCGATCGGCAGATCGACAAAGCTATCCACGCCGCATCAAAGGCACTGGCAGCGCGGGCAGAGTTCCGGTCGCTGCTGCCAAAGGCCCGACTCACAAAGGAGGCCTGCGGTTCGCACATCGGGGCCGGCATCACGATCGGCAACGGCAGCAAGCGGCACCCAACGCCGGCCGCGATGGAGGTGATCCGCGAGTACGCCAACTCGGCCACGATGACCCGCGATGAGGCCGCCGCGAAAGCAATGATCTCGACCGAGACAGTTAAAAAATACGCACGGTTGATCCGTGAAGGTAAAGCATGAATACGCATTTTTCGGAGTGGGCGCTTCATCTCCAGATCGCTGCCATCGGCGGCGGCATCGTGATCGGTGCGCTCGTAGGCATGGGCTGTAGCTGGTGGAGCGATCAAGTGTTGCCATGGGTCGCCGCTCGTCGGAAGGCCAGGGCATTCCGGATGGCAATGAGGTTCGACCCTATCGTCATCCGCAAACTCGGCGGAAAATAAACACCTTTGCGCTGTTTTGGAACAAACGCAGAAACCCGTTCCGGCGCGGGCAATATCACCGGGCAATTATAACATGAACTCATCTAAGTTTGATACAATCGTAGAGAACCGCGCGGCTGAACGAGTACGCGCTCGTATTCGAAAGTTCGAGTACGCGCTGTTGGCCGAGCTCAGGGAGTTGTCGGGGCGGAGCATCGACAACTCCTCACTGCCGGAGTTGTTCAACGGCGAAATATTCGTGGGGATTCTTGTTGGGTTGCAGACGCGGAAATGGCCGAAATACCTGTGGGAGCAGGAGCGGGAGAAGGTGACGAAGGAGTTGCTTTCCGTGATGGATGAAATGCAAAAGGCGCTGCTTGCTCCGCAGGCGATCGCCGACGGGCAGTTGCCAGCCCCGTGGGAGGAGGGAACTGACCCCGTCGTGTACCGCAATCTCGGCGGCGAATAATTCTCGCATGACCACGAACAGCATCAGAGGCGACGCTCACGTTGCATTCCCGACAATGACACCCGATGAGTGCGACAGACTACTGCGCCGCGCACGAATAAGGACTGCCGAACGTGCTGCCCGCGGCGGGTGGCTCGCATTTCACAAGGCACTTCTTGCGAAGCAGCCCAAGTCCACCTTCACAATAGTTTCATGCCGGGAGTTCTAAAATACTGGCAGATACTTTTCCCATGGATACACAAACACAAACACAGCTAGAAAACAGCATCGCGAGATTCAGATACGATCTGGAATGCTCGATTGCCACCGTAACCGCCCTTGCCGACGAGGTTCCATGCCTCAAAGACTGGAGCTGGAGCCTGGACGGAGGGTTTTGCCGGCTTCTTCAGGCGCACCCACCTACGGACGAAGAGTACACGGAGAAAACCCAATTGTCCGTTATCGCTTTGCTCAAAACTCTTGGCGTTCGGGGCGCATCCGCGGAGGACGCGTCCGTGCGTTTTGCGTATCGACAATCCCGAGTCATTCTCCATCAGGCGCTCGTAGCGAAGCCGATCAACTTAGACTTCAGCAACCCAAACCAAAACCAAAACATAGCATGAAAACAGACGATCAAACTCAGACGATGCGCGAAGCCACCGCGCTCCAAGTCGGCGAACTCGCGGCGGATCTATTCCGCACAAACTACGACGCCATCGGGCGCGAGATGGAGGACTCCCAGGTGAACAAGCTCAGTGTTGGGATGACGTTCAAGGTGCGCCAAGTCAGCGACGGGATTTCCCTCAAGGCGAAAATCTCCTTCGGGGCGAAACACACCGACGAGGCCGAAGCCAACGTACCCGACCCGAAGCAGACGAAGTTGCTCTAACCACTCTGCCGCTCTGTGGTTCGCCGAACGGCAAAGGACCAGCCACGCGCAGGAATTGTAGGACTGGGGCGGCATCAAACTTTCAACAGAATCAATCAAATGGATACACCTAAATTCGATTTAATCATCTGCGCGAGCGGGCTTGAGCAAGACCGCCAGCTTGAGATTCGCGACGCATTCTCACCATTCGCCGCAAAAGTCTCCGAGTGGGCGTCAAAGGTCGCGCTCGTTGGCGACTCAAAGATTGCCCGAGAAACACGGTTGGCCATGCGCCGTGAGCGCATTGAGCTCGACAAAAAGCACGCCGATTTTAAGAGCCGGACGCTCGCCTGGACACGCGCAGTCGATGGCTCGAAGAAGTGCATTTCGGACGCCTATGAGGAAATGGAAACACAGATGGAGGAAGTTGAAAAGGCTGAAGCCAATCGCATCGCCGTCGAAAAAGCTGCGAAGAAAGGCGAACGTGACGCGGCGTTCAGGCAGTACGGGATAGACGTTACGTGGATACAGACGGGAGAAATGACGGACGCGCAGTTTTTGGACATGCTCGCGAAGGCGAAGGCGGCGAAGGAAGCGGCTGATGCAGCGGCGAAACGCGCCGAGGAAGAGCGCATCGCGAAAGATAAAGCAGACGCCGAGGCAAAGGCCGAACGGGCGCGAATTGACGCAGAAGCCCGGGAGGTTCAGCGCATCGAGAACGAGCAGCTGAAGAGGGAGGCGGTTGAACGCGAGAATGTCGCGACAATCGAACGTGTTCGCGTTGCAGCAGAGCAGGCGGAGGCAGCGCGCATCCTCGCTGAGGTTAAGGTCGCCGCTGAGGTCAAAGCGAAAGCCGAACGCGACGCTGCTGCGTCAACGCTCAAGGCCGAGCAGGAAAATGCACGCAAGCAACGCGAAAAATTGGAGGCTGAAGCGAAAAAACTACGTAATGATCGTGCGCGCGCACAAGCCGAAGTTCAGGCGAAAGTTGACGCGGAGGTCAAGAAAGCGAAGGACGAAGCCGACGCAAAGGCGCTGGCTGAGGCGGCACCAGATGCGGAGAAATTGCGCGGCATAGCCGATAAATTGACGAACCTACTGGCGGACCTGCCCGAACTACAGAGCTTTGCCGGTCGGGAGTTCTTGAGTCGCGCTGAGATTGAGCTCAAGACGCTCATTGAAAATATCCGCGCCGACGCGGACAAGATGGAGGGCAAGTAATGATCGACGCACCCGGCTTTTACTACGATGTGCCATCGTCCGTTTACCACGCCGACCCCTGCCCGATTCCGTCGCTCTCATCCGGCATCCTGCGCACAATCGTGGGACAATCTATCGAGCACGCGGCGAGCCAACATTCACGCATCGGCGGCGTACGGCGCGATTCGACGCCGGCGATGGGACTTGGGAGCGTGGTGCATGGCCTCCTTGCGGGTGATGCGTCTGAGCTGGAGAAAGGCCCATTCGAGAATTACAAAACCGGCGCTGCGCAACTATGGAAGCGCGAGACTGAGCTCGCCGGTAAAGCGCCCGTCCTCGAACGCGACCTCGTTGACGCCCGGCCAATCGTCCAGGCTATCCGCGACAAGGCGGGTCTCGGAATCACGAACGATCCGTTTTCAGCGATCAGCAAAAGCGAAGTTACCGCGGTTTGGCGCGAAGGAAACGCATGGTGCCGCGCACGCTACGACCGGCTTGCAATCGACCCGTATGGATACGCGGATATTTGGGACTGGAAAACTACGCGGGACATCAGCGACCGGGGCATTGCGCAGTCCATCGCTAAAATGGGCTACCACATTCAGGCCGCGTTTTACCTTCGCGGGCTACTGGCGATCGAGCCGCTCTATGCAGGCCGCGTTTCATTTATTTTCTGTTTCGTAGAAACCGCCCCGCCCTACCACGTCAGGCGCGCCGTGCTCTCGCAAACTTTCCTGCGCATCGGGCACGCGAAAGTGAACGAGGGGCTATCGGCATGGCAACACGCGCAGGCGACCAACGATTTCAGGGCACCGTTCCGCGACACGCTCGAAGTCGAGGCTCCAGCGTATCTTGAAGACGACGACGAAATTTCAATGAGCGACTGAGTATGAATCTATCAAACACAATAATCCCAAAGTCGGATCAACTGAATTCCGACGACCTGATAAGCGGTCCACTCACGATCAAAATCAAGGCGGTTGTTGCCGGCAGCACAGAGCAGCCCGTGGCGATCAACTACGAGGACGACAAGGGGCGGCCGTACAAGCCTAGCAAGTCGATGCGCCGCGTGCTTATTGTTGCCTGGGGCAGCGAAAGTGCGGCCTACATTGGGCGACGCCTGGCGCTTGTCCGAAACCCAGCTATCAGGTACGGCGGCGACCAAGTGGGGGGTATTGAGATTTCACATATGAGCGACATCTCGCAACCGCTTCAGGTCGCGCTCACCGTTACCCGCGGGAAGCGCAAGGCTTTTACGGTCAACCCACTCCCACCCGAAGCAGTCGAGCATGCCAGCATCGCCATCGATACCCAATCGCTCATAGACATTGGCGATACCAAGGCCATCGAGGGCAAGGACGCGCTTCGTACGTGGTTCGAGTCGCTGCCGAATGCATCACGGCAGGCGATCAAGGACCGACTCACTGCCTGGAAGGAAAAAGCACTATGATAAAACTCAAAATCAAATTCAACAAGATCGACCAAGCCGCACTGTTTAAGGGGAAGGAGGATACACATCTTGATCTTGTCGTTTGGGAAAACAAGGACGGCCCCGGGCGGTTCGGGGACACGCATTACGTGACGCAGGACCTCGGAAAGGCGCGGCGAGAGAACGGCGAGAGGTCGCCGATTATCGGCAATGGCACTGAGATTCGCACAGCACGGCCACTTATGCAGTCACGGCCAGCACCAGCACCGACGCCGCAACCGCCGCAGACCATGACTTTCCTGAATCCTCCGCCCGAAGACGCGCGGCCAGACGACACCGAGAACGTACCGTTTTGATCCTATGACGACACAAGAAACAAGCCACGAAGGCGAAATTACCTGCCCGTTCTGCGGGCATGTGGCGAGTGAATCGTGGGCATGCACCCTGGACGCAGATGTGTTTGTGACCAAATGTGACGATTGTGGACGGCAGTTTTTATACACCCGACACACGTGCGTGACGTACTCGACGGCAGCAAAGGCTAACCCCGCATGACCCTACTGCGATGAAATGGCTCAACATCGATCTGTCAACTTTACGGTCTCCTGAGTACATCGGGAGCTCTCCGGTCGAGCGCGGGACGTGGTTGAGCGTGAGTTCGCTCTGCGCCGACCAAGAGAACGGTGGCAGGGTGGTGGGGGGTCTGCTCTGGAAGGACCGGCAGTGGCAGCAGGCGTGCGGCGTCACGTTGCGCGAGGTCCAGGCGGCCTCCCGCTTAGTTTTTCACGATGGAGACGACGTTGTTGTGTTTGCGTATCCAGTTGATCGTGAGTATGAAATAAAAGCCAAACGTGAGGCCGGCCGACGTGGTGGATCTTCAACCTCAGAAGCAAAAGTAAAAGCCGTGAGGGAGAACGGAGCCAAAGCTTATGCTAAGCACACCTTAGGGTCAGCACCTAAGCTGAACCAAAGCTCCGACCTAACGGAAGGGAATAGGAAGGGAATAGGAAAGGAAGAGGAAGGGCAAATCGCGGCTGAGGCCGCTCCGACTGCCGGTATTGAAAAACCAAAGGCAAGCCGTATGCCTGACACGGAATGGCTCGAAACGCTCAAGGCCGATCCAGCATTCGCCGGCATCGACATCGACCGGGAGTACGCCAAGGCGACCCGTTGGTGCGAAGAAAAACGGAAGACGCTTTCGAGGATGCGCCTCATCAACTGGCTGAACCGGTGCGATCGACCGCTGAACGCACGATACGCCGCACCCGAAACCATCCCCGAAAACGTTCGCATCGCCATCGCCAACCGCAAACCAGCAGCGTGAAAATCCTCCCACACAGCATCGAGGCCGAGGAAAGCCTCATTTCCACGATCCGCCTCGGCGGCATCGAGGCGATGGCTGAGGCGGTGAATACGGGCGTCTCACCGATGAGCTTTTATTCCCCACCGTGCGCCACGATTTACGATGCGATGCAGACCCTATCGAGTATGGGTCAAAAACTCACGTCGCCGGTGATCCTTCACGAACTCAACGCGACCAAGCGCATCGGGGACGTGGGCGGCATGGCGGAGCTGATGCGAATCCTCAACACGGTCCCGACCAGCGTAAACCTCGCCTACTACCTGCGGCGAGTCCGCTCGCTCCAGTTGCTCCGGTCGATGGCCCGAGTCACGGCAGCCATCGCTGAGGAGGCATACACGCAGGCCGACAACGTCGAGGATTTTATTGCCCGGGCCGAGCGTTCGGTGATGACGGCCGCTCAGGATGCCGTCAAACCTGCCCGCAACTGGGCACAGGCGGTCTCGGAGGCCGAAACCGAGCTAGAGGCCATGCTTGCGCGCGCGGAGGGCTCTACGTGCCCGGGGGAGCTATCCTGGGGCTTCCCAGACTTCGACTCCGCCTTCGGTCCGATGCAGGCCGGCCAACTGATCGTTTTGGCAGCGCGCCCGTCTGTCGGAAAATCATCGCTCATGAGGCAAGTGATTTATTCGAATCTGCGCGACGGATCACCGGTTCACGTTACCTCGCTCGAAGTCAAGGACCGTCAGATCGCGAGAAACCTCGCCCAGACCATCAGTAACGTAGGGTACAAGCAGTTACGCAACACGCCCCACCCTCGCGATGCGGACGAATTCCGGAAGGCGCTCACTTCGATCAAGGCACTTCCACTGTTCGCGTTTGACAATTTCTCCGCAAAGGTCGCGGAGGTCTGCGCGCAAGCGCGACTGCTGAAATCGCGCAAAAACGTTCGGTTTATTTGCATCGACCACCTCCACGAATTTATGGAGTGCAAGGACACGCCGAAGGGGCGCAATACAACCGAATCCATCGGGATCGCGGTCAAATCATTCAAGGCGCTTGCCGGCGAGTTGGAGCTACCCGTTCTACTGCTCGCACAACTTAACCGCGGGTCGGAGACGGACAAGCGACAGCCCACGTTATCCGACCTGCGCGGATCAGGCGACATCGAGCAAGGGGCCGACCGCGTTATATTCCTGCATCGCCCATCGGAAAATCCGCTCACTGGAGCACCGCAATCCGAGACGAGCGATCCTACGTCATGCCCCAAATACTACATCAAAGTACTCCAGGCGAAAGGACGCGACGATGGCACAAACGAGGTGGGATTAATTTTTGAACGTCGCACGGCAACCTTCCACGCAATCTCATGAAAAAAGTATGGCCCAACGGCACAGAGGAATGGTTTGACATTCGGGGGCGCTGCCACCGTGATGATGACTTGCCAGCGAGCGTATCGACCGACGGAGCACAAGCATGGTTTCGCCACGGAAAGCTCCACCGCGAGAACAGCCCCGCGTTCATCGACAAATACGGGCGCGTATCATTCTGGCTCAACGGCGAGTGTATCGACGATGAGGATATACACCGCGTTATTGTTGCACCCGCAGCCTGACTCAACCAGCCCGTTTCATGAAACCGCTCATCCTCAACCTCAAGTCCGAGTACTTCGACGCGATTGCCGCCGGCACGAAAACCGAAGAGTTCCGACTCCACACAGGGTACTGGGTCAAGCGCCTCGTGGAATTACCGAGCGGGAATGCTCGCGAGTTCTCGTGCGTTGTACTGCGCAAGGGATACCCCAAAAAAGGCACCACGGACCGCGAGATTGTCCGGCCGTGGCGCGGATGGAGACTCGCCGGCATCACGCATCCGCACTTCGGGCCGGACGAGGTTACAGTGTTCGCCATCAAGCTCGCCAAATGATCGCCCACCTTCCGCGCATGTCGGCTGATACCATGCGACTCAACGCTCACCTATTCCAGCATATCGCACCGCCCGCATCGGCCAAGCGCCGCACGGGTAAAAGCTGGAGGGCCGCTTGGCGTGAGATCGATGGTCGCAGGATCTTCTTTCGTTCGCGCTGGGAGTTTAATTACGGGCTCTACCTCGAACTGCTTCGCAATAATGGCGACGTTTTGAGTTGGGAGCACGAGCCGGAGACTTTCTGGTTTGAAAAGATCCGCAGGGGAGTGCGCTCATATCTTCCTGATTACCGGGTGACACTCAAGAGCGGAGCAGTCGAGTATCACGAGGTAAAGGGGTGGATGGATGCAAAGTCTATGACTAAACTGAAGCGCATGGAAAAGTACCACCCGCATATCACAATTAGGATTATCCAAGCGGACTGGTTCAGGTCGAACTCCAAAACACTGCGGGCAATGCTTCCACAATGGGAGCACTCCGCATGACTTTCACGCAGAAAAAGGTCACGCGAGACCAAATCAAAACAATCGTAACCATCGAAGCAATACAACCGTAAAGGATCAAAATGAATACACAAGAAACACAATGGACTCTACTCAGTGAGCGCCCTCCGCTGAGCGAGGAGTTTCCTGTCATGCTAGGAAGATGGGATTGCGACGTCTGGATTGATTATGCGTGCTTCAGTTGCTCGCAGCTGGCACTGTTCAGCAACAGTACGCACTGGCGGAGTATCAAAGCCGATCCGCCGGCGAGGGTGGATCTGAAGGTGATCGTGGATGATGGTGCGTACGTAAAGTGGTACGCCGTGGATGGAGCACGCCATGACACACGTTGGGCATGGCACGCGGGTATCGCGTACGCCCGGGAAAAGGCCAAAGGGGGGACGCCATGAAGACGCAATGGACTCTGTTTAGCGAACGCCCTCCTTTGAGCGATGAGTTCCCCGTCAGGTTAGGAAAATGGGAAGGGGATTATTGGAAGCAGTATCACTGCACCAGTCCATCGGAATTACCGGGCAGCAACTGTACGCATTGGTGCAGCGTCAGAATCGATCCACCGGCGCAGAGGGTGCGGTCTCAGTTGGAGCTGGACGAAAAAGCGTTCGAGGAGTGGTTTGTAACAGTGGAGGCAGGCAATCACACGCGCGGCGCGTGGCACGCAGCACTGGCACACGAACGCGCAGAGGTCAAAAGGGGGGCACCATGAGAGTGCTTGTTGGGTGTGAGTTCTCAGGGGAGGTCCGGCGGGCCTTCAGAGCACGCGGTCACGAGGCATGGTCCTGCGACCTGCTGCCGTCCGAGGACGGATCACCACACCACATCCAAGAGGACATTCGAGGCGTGCTGCTCGAGGGCTGGCACCTGCTCATCGCCCACCCGCCATGCACGCACTTGGCCGTCAGCGGGGCAAGGTGGTGGGCATCCAAGCCTCCGGGCCTCCAGTCCTCCGCGCTGGACTTCGTTCGGCTGCTGCTGGATGCGCCTATCGAGCGGATCGCGGTGGAAAACCCTGTGAGTGTGATTTCCACCGCGATCCGAAAACCAGACCAGATAATCCAGCCGTGGCAGCACGGGCATGGAGAGGTCAAGGCGACCTGCCTGTGGTTAAAAAACCTGCCGACGATACAACCTTCAAACATTGTGACCGGGCGAGCTGCGCGCGTGCACCGAATGGCCCCAGGACCGAACCGCTGGAAAGAGCGATCCCGGACGCTCTCTGGTATCGCTGCTGCGTTTGCAGCGCAGTGGGGTGGGAAATAATATGAGCACCCAATTCGGGAATGACCGCACCGTGACCGCGCGCACGAAGCATGAGTGCGTATACTGCAAGACCGAGATACTGATCGGAGAGAGGTACGGGAAGCGGGCAGGCGTGGGCGAAAACAGGTTTTGGACCATGAAGTTCCACCCGGAGTGCGACGCTTACGCGACCGCAAATTGGAAGCCTGAAGACTGGAGCGATTGTGACTGGGAGGATGCATTGTTCGCACGTCCAATTCCGACGAGCGGGGGGACGCCATGACCACCGAACAACAGCTAGACGCGGCCAACCACGAGATCGCTTTGCTCACAAGCGGATTCCACGCGGCCGCTCGGTGGATGGACGAGGATCGTGAAAAACTCACATCCGAACTCGCCACACTGCGCACGGAATTGGAGTGGCACGTCGAAGAGTACAAACACCTCACATCCGAACTCGCCGACGCCCAACAAAAGATTGAGAAACTCACCGCCGAACTCGCCACACCACGGAGGGATGCCGAACGGTTATACGCGTTGGCCCAGTCGTGCGAAGTGCATTTCTCCGCATCTGAGCAGCGGGCCATCGGCATGCTGCACAAAGACATCAAACTCGTCCGTGCGGCTATTCTCGCCGAACTCGCCGACAAATTAATCCTCAGCAACCCACGCACGCCATGACACTCGAAAAACAGCTCAGCGAAGCCAATCTTGCGTTTGTGCTACTCAAGGACCAACTTGCCACAGCTCACATATCTCTGGAGTGGCACCGCGTACGGCGGAAAAACCTCATTGCGCAACTCGCCGAGCTCAAGGAGGCGTTTGGAGCGCCACTGTATCACGCCGCACAATTGCGGGAGATTGATGATCCCCGAAAAGATGAAACACTGACCTTTTTGGTCGCACTCCACCACGCTTTCACACCATGACCACCGAACAAGGAAACCACATTATGACCATTGTCCAGCTCACGGAATTTCGCCGGAGGTTCGTCAACCCGTTTCCATCGCCGATGTAAGTCGGCCATAACACTCTCCCGCGCAAGGAAACTGTACAGGAACAGGAGACCTGGGGAACCTGTACGATTGCGCGGGAACAATTTTATCCACAATGACAATACCAAAACCATTCACACAAGTACTTCCGCCGACCGCCGGCCTGACATTCGGCGATCCCGATGCACCACAATGGGTCGCCGTGCGTTTCGACGGCCAAATCGACATCCGCTCAGGAATGTCTCCCTACTCACTCAAAACCATCGCCCGATGGCCCGGCAATTGGGCATGGTGCCTCCATTCCGCGCTCATGGGGGTGATTGAGCGGGGAACGGCTGAAAACCCCGCCACGGCGACGGAACCACCCGGCGACCCCCAATTGCCGGCCAAGTACGACGCGCTGAAACTTGCCTATGACGCCATCGTGGCCAAGGACCATAAGCTCCACTCTCATTTCGATGAAATGCTCGGAGAGGCACGAAGGCTGTCCAAACTCATGGCTGATGTGCTCACGTACATGGAGGATGCGCGATGAGCTCAGCAAACGACCCCGTCACCCTCATCAGCTCCGCCGATTCCGAGCCCATACTCATCACTGCACCCACCTCGTTCACCTTCACCAACGACGCTGGCGAGGTCGGCACACTATCATGGCACGATGGCACGTTTCGCTTTTCAGGCAATGCTGATGCCTCGGCCCGCGTCTTCTTTGATGCCCTAAACCAATTATCAAAAACAATCACTCGATGAGCACACACCCTGATGCCTGCACCCAATTCCCCTACTCGGATGTGGAGAGCAGCATCGACGGTCCACCCTCCGACCCCAACGAACTACGCGATGCAGCCTACAGTATAGCGGCACGTGGCGCACACGAGTACATGCGATGGCTCATCCTCGGACCATCGCATGCAGGCATCACATGCACCCAGTCACCGTACATGCCGATCATCGCCAAGCGCGCTGTCGCCGCCGCTTGGGTCATAGACCCTTCACTGTTCGCCGGTCGCTCCATGCGCCATGTAGCCCGCGCTGTCGGCATGAGTAAGTCACAATTGGATACGCTTATCCTCCAATTCTCATTCATATTCCGGATGCACGGACGCGGACAGATGCCCGTATCCAGACGTGCACTATACATCAGCAGGCCAACCAACCCGCGACTGCAACGCGCAGATGCAGCCTGCCACCGCGGGCGATCAGCCAAATCACTCCGTGGTCGCGCAAAACCCTAGTCAATTGCAATGCAACAGGCCTAGTGCCACCCCCATGCGAAAGGAATCTCTTTGGTAAAACAACTCGTTGGCTGGCTCCGCGACAGCTCGGAGTTTACCTGCACGGCGTTTCTGAAATCTGCTTTACAC